>Ga0209553_1000122_pt1 | contig 36930 bp, 40 predicted proteins | sample LauGreFBDMM110DN_2_FD_188217 | JGI IMG/M metagenome (GOLD analysis project Ga0209553, IMG submission 188217) | Freshwater lake microbial communities from Lake Michigan, USA - Fa13.BD.MM110.DN (SPAdes) (version 2) | ecosystem: Environmental > Aquatic > Freshwater > Lake | place: Lake Michigan...
GGCCCAGGCTGAGGCCTACGTCCGGCAAGGTTATCTTGCCGCCGCCATTGATCAGCTACAGACTGCGTTGAGAAGAAACGATGGAGATTTCTATCAGGTATCCGGTGTTGAAGCGCGCCTCAAGGAGCTGCGTGAACTGGCGGCAGCCAATAAAAACTAGCTGACCACAGCAAATCCTCTAAGCAGAGCTCATGCGACATCTCCTTAAAGTCGCCGCACTCAGGTAACATTCGACTTTCACCCTACCCAGTCTGATACGGAATATAACCTGGCCGCTCATGATCACTATTTCCCGCAATAAGTTACTCTTCATTGTCGCAGTACTGCTGCTCAGCGTAACCGGCATCTGGTACTGGAGCGGGAAGTCGGAGTCCAAGCAGGACCGATATAAGACTCAAGTAGTAGATCGTGGGGATATCGTGCAGAGCATCTCCGCCAACGGAACGCTAAATCCAGTGGAGCTGGTCAATGTAGGGACTCAGGTATCGGGTACGGTATCCAAGATGTATGTTGATTTTAATGACGAGATTGAGGAGGGCCAAGTATTGGCAGAGCTCGATCCGGCGTTGTTCCGCGCGCAGCAGCAGCAGTCCGAAGCTAACGTAATGAATGCCCAGGCTTCGCTAAAACTCGCCGAAAACAAGATGTCTCGTAACCTCGCACTCAAGGAACAAGGTTTTATTTCTAGCGATGGCCTGAATATGTTCGAGCAGCAACTGGATGCTGCGCGTGCCCAGCTTGCTTTAAGTAAAGCCCAGCTGGCGCGCGACCGAGCCAACTTCTACTACAGCGTAATTAAGTCACCAATTTCCGGGGTGGTGGTGGCCCGCAATGTAGAGATTGGGCAGACTGTAGCAGCGAGTTTCCAGACGCCCGTTTTATTCCAGATTGCCAAAGACTTACGTCAGATGCAGATTGATACCAGTGTGGCGGAGGCGGATATCGGCCAATTACGTCTTGGCCAGCAGGCAAATTTCACAGTGGATGCTTTTCATGAGCGTGAATTTTCTGGAACAGTGAAGCAAGTTAGACTCAATCCCACCATTCAGCAGAATGTAGTCACATATAACGTAGTGGTGACGGTGGCCAATGAGGACGGTGCGCTGCTGCCAGGCATGACCGCCAATGTACGGTTCGCAGTTAACCAGAAGGATTCGGTGTTGAGAGCGCCCAATGCGGCGCTACGGTATAAGCCAAGTGATACTGATAGCGCACCGACTAAGCAACCTAGCAAGCCGGTACTCTACCGACTAGAAGATGGTAAGCCTGTTCCAGTCAATGTCAAGACCGGCATCGCAGATGGAGCCTTCACTGAGATCACTGAGGGTGGAATCAAGGAGGGTGACAAGCTGGTAGTGCGAGAGGCTGCAAATAAGGATAAGTCGGGTAGCAACTTCAAGCTAAGAATGTTCTGATGATGTCAGTTCAATCCGAATCGTCTGCTGAGCCGTTGATCAGGGTGGACCGACTTTGCAAGATCTACAGCCTGGAGAGCGGCGTCAATGGAACGGTCAATAGCCAGGTTCTGTACGATGTGAGTCTGAGTATCAATCGCGGGGAGTTTGTCGCCATCATGGGGCATTCTGGTTCTGGTAAATCCACGCTGATGAATCTGTTAGGCTGTCTTGATACTCCCACAAGTGGGCACTATTGGCTCGCCGGCCGTGATGTGGCGTCCCTCTCGGAGGAGGAGCTTGCGAGTGTACGAAACCACAATCTCGGATTCGTATTCCAGGGGTTTAACCTGTTGAAACGCATGACGGCTCTGGATAACGTGGCGACGCCGCTACTCTATGCGGGGGTGAGCCGTGCTGAGAGCCGTCAGCGAGCACAGGAGTTGTTACAGCAGACGGGTCTCGGCAAATTTTCTGAATATCAACCCAATCAGCTCTCAGGGGGTCAGCAGCAGCGTGTCGCTATCAGTCGCGCCTTGGTCAACAACCCGCAACTTATTCTGGCGGATGAACCTACCGGCAACCTAGATACCCAAACCAGCGGTGAAATCATGGGGGTTTTCGAGCGCCTCAATCGAGAGAAGGGTATCACCATTGTGTTAGTAACTCATGAGGATGATATTGCTGCGTATGCGAGCCGGTTAGTGCGGCTGAAAGACGGACGGGTGATACATGACAGCAAGGTGGATTCCTGAACTTATTAGCCATTATTGGCGAGGCGCTACGGGCGCTGCGTCTTAACCGATTGCGCACCGGTTTGACGATGCTCGGGATGATCATTGGTGTGGCGGCAGTGGTGCTGATGCTGTCCATTGGTCAAGGTGCTCAAGCGACCGTCAATCAGGCAATTGCCTCAATGGGTAGTAATCTGTTTATTGTGCTGCCTGGGGCCACCTCCTCCGGGGCAATGCGCCAAACGAGTGGCAGTGTTCAGACCTTAACCATCGGGGATGCGCAGGCTGTAGCAGGCCTACCCTCGATCAAGGCGGTTGCGCCGATCATCACCGGGACGGCGCAATTAAATTTCGGTGCTAATAACTGGAGTACGGTCGTCACCGGCGTGACGACGGACTATTTCAGAGTGCGCAACTGGAGCACGGAAGATGGAGAAGTATTTACTGATACAGACTTTCGTTCAGCCGCACGCGTTGTAGTCTTGGGGCAGGTAACCGCAAAAAACCTATTCGGTGATGAGGACCCAACAGGGAAGACGATACGCATTAAGAAGAGCCCCTTCATAGTTACAGGGGTACTTTCTGCTAAGGGGCAGAGTCTGGATGGACGCGATCAGGATGACAGCGTGTTTATTCCGCTCACTACCGGCCAACGTCAAATTTTTGGCAGTCAGTTTCCTGGAACAATCCGTTTTATGATGGTGCAGGGAAAGTCACCCGAGGGAATGGAAGAGGCTGAGAGCGAGATTAATCAGTTGCTCCGCCAACGTCACCGTCTGGCAGAGGGTGTGGATAGTGACTTCACCGTGCGTAACATGGCGGCCCTTGCTGCAGTCGCTACCGGTGCGGCCAAGGTGATGTCGCTGATGCTTGGAGCGATTGCTTCGGTATCCTTGTTGGTCGGTGGTATTGGCATCATGAATATAATGCTGGTATCGGTGACTGAACGCACTCGAGAGATCGGCATCCGTATGGCGATCGGTGCTAATCGTCGCGCCATTCTCACACAATTTCTGCTGGAGGCTTTGGTAATCTGTATCCTAGGCGGCCTGGCTGGGGTTGCGCTTGGAATTGGCGGCGCCTGGGCGGTAAGCCGTGCAGCGGATATGGTGGTTGTCATTACACTCGGGATGGTTGGCCTAGCATTCTTTTTTGCCTCAGCGGTGGGGATATTCTTTGGCTTCTACCCGGCGAAGAAGGCGGCATCCTTGCGGCCGGTTGAGGCGCTACGCTACGAATAATTTTATTGTCATAATGAGTTCTTTGTGGCGTTATCTGTATTGCCTGTAATCGACAGCATGAGTTAGTACGATTTCTGCTCACGCCAAACTGAGTTCGTTTGGGTGTCTTAAATAAATTCTAAGGGAGATGAAGCATGCAACAAGCAAAAAAGGGGCTGACTTTGATCGAAACAATGAGCGTGGTGGGGCTTGTCGGCATCCTGGCGACGATTGCGGTCATGCAGTATGGCAACTATATTTCGCGTACCCGGGCAGCTGACACAGTGGCCGAGTTGGCGCCGTACAAACTGGCGATCGGGGCGTGTTATCAGAATAGTGGAACTCTAGCCAACTGTAATGCGGGTGCGTTTGGCATCCCAGCACCCCTTGCTTCAGTCAATGTTAAAGCCTTCACTCTACGTAATGGAGTTCTGGCGGGAACAAGCTCTGCGACCACCAGTTCTGGAAATGCCATGGATTTTACTTATGCACCAAGTCCGGCAGCTGGAACATCAAGCTTGACGTGGGGAATGACCGGTACCATCTGCGACAGTTCCCGAGGCCTCAAGCCCGGCGATGGTCCTTGCGCTTAATGAAAGTAGCGATAGGCCTCGGCGCTGATTTTGAAGGCTTACTTAGAACAAGCTTAGGTTAAGGGTCCTACTTGCAGTAGTCGTCTTGTCTTTTCACTTAATCAGAAGTACGGGCAGCGGTGAAAGTTGCATTAGTTTGTTGGCAACAGAGCCCATTAGCAATCCTTTGGCTCCTCCCAATCCGCGCGGACCGATGACGATCTGATCGCATTTTTTTTCGGCGGCACAGTGTACGATCATTTCGGCCGGGTCGCCGACGAGGATGTGGGGCTGGTAGACAATGCCCGCCTGCTCTAACAAATTACGGGCCGACTGTAGACCTTTAAATCCTTCCTCCTGGTGGTATTGCTTAATATTTTCTCTATCGATAAAGCTGGAGACGCCGCCATGTAAGGGAGGCTGAACATTGAGTAAATGAATTTCAGGCGTTTCTCTGTACCAACCGAGTAGTCTGATGAAATCCGATACGGACTTATTGGAGTTATCGGAACCGTCTACTGGCAAAAGAATTCTTAGCATGATCTTCCGTGGTTTATGGTTACGATTTTGGCGGGTGCTGGTCGCTATCAGCTAGGTCAGTAGGCTGTAGCGCCCGTGCAGCCATTTGGGCCGATGCTCGGGCGGCTAGCCACTTGCCGAGAATGACAACTAGAAGTGCGCCGACTGTCGGAGCGATCCATTGCAGCAACGGTATACCCTCTCCCCACTCTTTAGTAACGGCGTCGGTGATTGTCATATCCCCCGCTATCCAGCCAAGAAGTCCGGCGCCGATGACGATGGTCATGGGGAAACGATCCATGAGTTTCATCACTAGTTTGCTGCCCCACACGATGATGGGTACGCTCACGACCAAACCAAAAATGACCAGACCGATGTTATCCTTGGCAGCGCCTGCAATAGCGATGACATTGTCTAGGCTCATTACCGCATCAGCAATAATAATAGTCTTGATCGCTCCAAACAGGGTCGTACTGGCATCAATCTCGTGTCCGCCACCATCAGGTTCAGGTTGAAGTAGTTTCACTCCTATCCATAATAGTAGTCCCGCGCCAACAATTTTCAGAAAAGGAATCGCTAGTAACGCAAGGGCAAAGAAAATTAATACTACGCGCAGCCCAATGGCGCCAAACACGCCCCAGAAGATTGCTTGGTTACGCTGTTTTTCGGGTAAGCGCCGGCTAGCGAGCGCAATAACGACAGCATTGTCGCCCCCTAGAACAATGTCAATTGCAATAATTTGCATTACTGCTACCCAGAATTCTGGGCTGGCAATATCCATATAAAAATCTCTGAAGATGAGCTGGTCGGGTATCGGTCGTGTTCATGCCGCCTAGACTTTTCCAGAACGACAATTCCGACGCAGGATTATATCAGTGCTTGTTCAGTCTGTTGTATCAAACCCAAGGAACTGCAGTATTTCCTTAGAGCGCGGCATTGTATCTTGATAACCCAACTCAATGAGCGCTCGGCAGAAGGACTCTTCAAATAGTAAGTAGCTCAGTAGTGCGGAGCCATCGCGATTCATTGCGCCGACAGCACGGTAAAAGAGGCGAATGGTGCGCGGTAGAGAATGGGCATGTTGTTCAGCCATCTCACTGAGCTCTCTGCTAGGAGAGATCAATAACGACTCAACTCGACGTAGAGGACTGTCATTACAATGAAGCCGATCTTCTGGAACGAGCTGAATGGTGTTATTCATACGTTGAAGTCGTTCCAGATCAACGTCAAGATTGTCAAGAAAAATGCTTCCCATGACATGCCCCGCAATTTGTGCCGGTGGCGGATAGCCTTCAACTTTTATGCGGTCGGGTGGAGTGTCGTCCGCCTTGCGAACTCCTATCACCATTACTCGTTCTGCACCCAAATGAAGTGCCGGGCTGATGGGTGCGTATTGACGCATAGAGCCATCACCAAAGTACTCACGATTAAGTTTAATTGCTGGGAAAAGAAATGGAATGGCGGAAGATGCCACAAGGTGTTCAATCCCGATACGCGACGCAATACCAAGACGGCTTGATCGTTTCCAGGGAGAGATAGCATCCGCACCCTGATAAAATGTAACCGACTGACTGGAGGTGTAGCCCCATGCGGTAATACCCAAGGCATACAAGGCGCCGCTTTGGATATTCTTTTGGATCGCGTGTAGTGGTACGTTATGTTGTAGTAGCTGTGTAAATGGTGAGTTGTCGAGCAGGGAGACCGCGCTGTACTTGCCTAACCCTCCAAAGAGTAATGAGGCTAACCAGCGTGCGCTGTTGCCAAGTACGCCGATGGGGTCGGAGCGGTAGACCTGGCTAACATGGGCGTTTTCCCACACCGACACCAGTCCATCTACCCCCTCATGGAAACTTCTAGCTGACCCGGCCAGGCTGGCAGCATTGATGGCGCCAGCAGAGGTACCACAGATGACAGGAAACGGATTGCGTGAACCCTTAGGCAGCATTGCTGCAATTGCCTGTAATACCCCGACCTGGTAAGCGGCGCGAGCACCCCCCCCAGTGAGGATTAGACCGACCTTAGGGTGTGCTGACGATGAGGCTAAACTCATTCACTACCGGTCAACTCTGCCCTTACCTTATCCAGCGCATCGCGCAAGGTGTCTTCAGGCAGGTCATTCAGACAGTTGGATAGCATCTCCGCAGCCTCATACGCGTCCTCTGGCAGAGTGCCGCTATCGAGATTAGCGATAAATACTGCGGCTGCACCAGTAGCCTTGAGAAGGCTTTGGCGCTCTTTCATTAGCATCTCAATTTCGGCGCGTAACATTGATACTTCTTGTTCTTGCAGCAGGTGGGGCATAAGCTCGTCCTCGCTATACTAATGTATAGTATGCAATATACCAGAATCAAAGCGTATGCAGATTAAGAACGTAGCCTGTTGAACCCCCATTAACTAGCCTGCAACGAGGCTGTGACTGCATAAGGAACTGATGGTCATGACCAGCGCCGTCCGCACGGATCTATTCCCGAAGATTGAGCCTTATGCCAGTGGCCTATTAGCACTGGATGATCTGCACACGATGTATTGGGAGCAATCTGGAAATGCTGCTGGCGTGCCAGTATTATTTCTTCATGGAGGACCCGGTGCCGGGTCTTCACCTGCCCACCGTCAGTTTTATGATCCGACTTATTACCGGATCGTGATATTTGATCAGCGCGGTGCGGGCCGTTCGACCCCACTGGGAGAGACGCGTGATAACACTACGCCACATCTCATTAGGGATATTGAGACTTTGCGGCGGCATCTCAACATTGAAGGGTGGTTGATATTTGGTGGTTCGTGGGGTAGTACATTAGCGCTAGCCTATGGTGAAACTCACCCAGAGCGCTGTCTAGGCTTTATCCTGCGTGGAATTTTTCTTTGCCGAGAAAGTGAGATCGATTGGTTTCTCTACGGTCTGAAAAATCTTTTCCCAGAAGAGTGGCATACCTTTGTGGCGCCGCTACAGCCCTCAGAGCGCAGTGACATTTTAGCCGCGTACCATCATCGCCTGATGGACCAAGATCCGGAAGTTCATATGCCCGCCGCCCGAGCTTGGAGTGTTTACGAGGGATCGTGTTCGACACTGTTGCCTAATCCAGAAACTGTTGGGTATTTTTCCGGAGATACTGTTGCTCTGGGGCTTGCGCGAATGGAAGCGCATTACTTCAGTCACGACATATTTCTACCCAAGAATTCACTGCTGGATAATATCGACAAGATCCGGTCAATCCCGGCTATCATTGTGCAGGGGCGCTATGATGCGGTTTGCCCCATCATCAGTGCCGACGACCTACATCATGAATGGCCGCAAGCAAGATATGTGATCGTCAATGATGCGGGCCACTCAGTGTGGGAGCCGGGAATCCGAGCAGAGTTGGTGAGAGCTACGGAGAGATTTAAAACGGGACGACTGTAACGCCGCCCTACTTATTGCCTACCATACCTTCCGGCCTTACCCACAGATCAAACTGTTCCTTAGTGACGTAGCCTGTTGCGAGTGCCGCCTCCCGCAGTGTGCTCCCTTCGCGGTAAGCCTTCTTGGCAATCTCAGTTGCCCGGTCATAACCAATATGGGGATTGAGCGCGGTCGCCAGCATCAGCGAATTGCGCATCAGGTTATCAATGTGCCCTGCATCAGCCGTAATCCCTGCCGCGCAGTTGGCATTAAAACTATTTGCACCATCTGAGAGTAGGCGCAAGCTTTGTAGGAAGTTATGGATGATGAGTGGTTTCATCACATTAAGCTCAAAATTTCCCATTGCCCCGCCCATATTGATCGCTACATCGTTGCCCATCACCTGGCAGCAAAGCATCACCATGGCTTCAGATTGAGTTGGATTAACCTTGCCCGGCATAATGGAACTGCCGGGCTCGTTTTCCGGAATTTTCAGTTCACCGATGCCGCAGCGGGGGCCAGAGGCTAGCCATCGGATGTCATTAGCAATTTTCATCAAAGATGCTGCTAGCGTTTTCAGTGCACCATGTGCATGAACTAGGGCATCATTTGCAGCTAACGCTTCAAATTTGTTGGGTGCGGTGACGAATGGTAGCCCTGTCAGTCTCGCCAGCTCTGCAGCTATGCGTGTAGCGAATTCTGGATGGGTATTTAGGCCCGTACCCACAGCCGTTCCCCCCAAAGCGAGCTCGCAAAGATGGGGGAGAGATGCATCAATATGATCTAGACCGTGATCTAGTTGTGAGACATAACCTGAAAACTCCTGACCCAAGGTCATTGGCGTTGCATCCTGCAAGTGGGTGCGGCCGATCTTGATGATGCCGGAAAATTGTTCAGCTTTGGCGGCAAGAGTTTGACGTAATTCACGAAGAGCAGGCTTTAATTGGCGATGGATGGCGTCAACCGCCGCCACATGCATTGCAGATGGAAATACATCATTGGATGACTGTCCCATATTCACGTCATCATTCGGATGGATCTTGCGCTCGCTGCCACGATCTCCATTGAGTAATTCGGAAGCGCGGTTTGCGAGAACCTCGTTCATGTTCATGTTGGTCTGAGTGCCAGAGCCAGTCTGCCATATTGACAGGGGGAACTCAGTTTCGTGGCGACCCTCGATCACTTCATCAGCAGCTTGGGCGATGGCAGCGGCAGTTGTTGAATCGAGTAAGCGCAGGTCATGATTCACACTGGAAGCGGCGCGCTTCACTAGAGCAAGAGCATGGATCAACGCGGGCGGCATTTGCTCGCTAGAGATCTTGAAGTTCTGCAAAGAGCGCTGTGTCTGCGCACCCCAGAGCGCGGTAGCGGGCACTCGAATTGTGCCCATGGCATCTTTCTCTTCACGGCAATTCACACAGACCTCCAGCTAAAGAAACAGATGGAATAGTTCATGCCCTGAGCTCTCGTAGGGCAAGGATGAGTAATTGAATTGAGGGTGGTTATAATATGTTGGGGCTGGAGATTCTTCAGCGTCCTCGAGGAAGGCGGGCCTAGCATCGAAGAAGCTGCACCGGACAAGCGATTGCTAAGTTGTTTAGTTTTCAAGACGAAATGATTCTTCGCCCGGCTCTCCTGTCTCACGATCAATCCAGCCAGACATGCCGATTTCATCTTCGGCCTGCTCCAAGGTCTCGCCAGGCTCATAATCTGACTCTGCCGTGTATTCCATATCTTGAACTGCATCAAGCAGAGTGATGAAGGGGCCAAAAACTTTTTCACTGGCATTTTCATAGTGCCAGTAGAAGCCATCGGGCCGTTCAATAATGTGGGTATTTTCGTAGTCACGAGACGCTTGTGGAATTTTAGTAGACATAACCACCTCACTACAGATCTATCGGATCGGAGCAAAATTCATGGTAGTCCTGATCGTTGAGTTTTGCTAGCACAAATACTATCAAATATTTGATCTGTTGAGGGGCCCCCCAGCAGATTTGAATTCTAGCTTTGATGAGGCACGTCACACTGAGCGTGCGACCTGAATTTCTTTATTCTTTCAGCAAGAGGGTATTGCCGCGATAGATTACATGGGGGAGAGAAGGGCGGGAGTGGGGGTATGTCGAGGAGGCATGCGAATGCATTTACTTAGGACTCCCTTTGCCTGAATTGGTGAGCTGACTCGACTCACGATTTGCCCAGACCAGCATTCCAATACCTACAGCAATCATCGGCAGTGATAACCACTGGCCCATACTAAATCCCAGTGTTAGTACGCCGATGAAACCTTCCCCTGGTTCTCGAAAGAACTCAGCAAGTGAGCGGAATATGCCATAGCCCAGTAAGAACATGCCCGAGACTGCTCCCACAGGTCTTGGCTTGGAGGAGTAAATCCACAACAATGCAAAAAATGCGAGACCTTCAAGCGCAAACTCATAGAGTTGAGAGGGGTGACGGGGCAATGCATCGACGTGGGGGAAGATCATGCCCCAAGCCACGTCAGTGGGGCGACCCCAAAGCTCGGCATTGATGAAGTTACCAATCCGGCCGGCCCCCAGTCCGAGAGGCACTAGTGGCGCAATAAAGTCTGTCACGACTAGCCAGCGTAATTTATATTTGCGTGCTAGAAGCGCCATCGCTGTAATTACGCCGAGAAATCCTCCGTGAAAGGCCATTCCTCCCTGCCACACCGCAAAAATTTCCAATGGGTGCTGCAAAAAATAACCGAAATGGTAAAACAGCACGTAACCTAGCCGGCCCCCCACTATCACCCCAAGTACGCCATAAAACAGCATGTCGTCGAGCATGGCGTTGGTGAAGGTCGCTCGTGGACGGTGCTTAATGCAGTATCGCCCCAGCAAGATGAATAGGGCGAACCCAAGCAAGTACATGAGCCCGTACCAACGAATTGAGAGGGGTCCGAGGTAGATTGCGATAGGATCAAATTGCGGATGCACGAACATGAGATTCAACTTCATTTGCGGTAAAATTAGAATTATACGGCAAGCGCCTTCACCGTAATATCACGAGCACTAGCGGGGGGTCTCTATTGCCGTGGATTTCTAACGTTTCTCAGGAGCAGTCATGCCATACAACAAGTGCAGCCAAGCCATTACTCAAGGCGCTCAGCGCTCTCCTAGCCGCGCGATGCTGCGAGCGGTGGGCTTCACCGACAGCGATTTTGATAAGCCTATTGTCGGCGTTGCTAATGGTTACTCTACCATCACACCCTGCAACATGGGATTGAATGAGCTAGCCATAAATGCTGAGAACGCCTTGAAGCAGGCCGGGGCAATGCCGCAGATGTTTGGCACGATCACGGTGTCTGATGGCATCTCTATGGGAACTGAGGGCATGAAGTACTCGCTGGTTTCACGCGAAGTGATTGCAGACTCGATTGAAACAGCGGTAAAGGCAGAGAGTATGGACGGGGTGATCGCGATTGGCGGTTGTGACAAGAATATGCCGGGCGCGATGATCGCAATGGCAAGAATGAATGTTCCAGCTATTTTTGTTTACGGCGGCACTATCAAGCCAGGCCATTACAAAGGACAGGATCTGACCATAGTCAGTTCGTTCGAAGCTGTTGGACAGTATGCCGCCCATAAAATAGATGAAAAGGAACTATTGGAAGTGGAGCGTCATGCTTGCCCCGGCGCGGGCTCCTGTGGGGGCATGTTTACTGCAAATACCATGTCATCAGCATTTGAAGCGATGGGGATGAGCCTGCCTTATTCCTCGACAATGGCGGCTGAGGATGAGGAGAAACTGGTGAGCGCCGCTCGGTCAGCGGAAGTGCTGGTCAACGCGATCAAGCAACAGATCCGGCCACGAGACATTATCACCAAAAAATCTATTGAGAATGCGATAGCTGTAATCATGGCGGTGGGTGGATCGACCAATGCAGTGCTTCATTTTTTGGCGATTGCTCATGCGGCGGAGGTGGAGCTCAGCATCGATGACTTCGAGCGTATGCGTGGGAGAGTGCCGGTACTGTGCAATCTGAAGCCATCTGGACGGTATGTTGCGACCGACCTACATCAGGCAGGAGGCGTTCCGCAGGTGATGAAAATGCTGCTCGACCATGGTTTGCTTCACGGGGATTGCCTGACCATCAGCGGGCAGACCGTTGCAGAGGTATTGCGGGATGTTCTGCCTGCTCCGCGCGAAGATCAAGACGTGATCCGGCAATGGGACAACCCGATGTATGCGCAAGGCCATCTCGCCATCCTCAAGGGCAACCTCTCGACCGAGGGGTGCGTAGCCAAAATTAGTGGCGTTAAAAACCCCAAAATTACGGGCCCAGCGAGAGTATTTGAGTCCGAGGAGACTTGCATGGAAGCGATACTCGCACGCAAGATTCAGCCCGGCGATGTGGTGGTGATTCGCTATGAGGGTCCTAAAGGAGGGCCCGGCATGCGAGAGATGCTCTCGCCGACCTCTGCCCTTATTGGCGAAGGGCTGGGAGATTCGGTAGGGCTGATCACTGACGGGCGTTTCTCCGGCGGTACTTATGGCATGGTGGTTGGTCATGTTGCGCCTGAAGCATTTGTCGGCGGAACTATAGCGCTGGTGCATGAGGGGGACTCCATCACCATAGATGCAGAGGAAAGGTTGTTGCAACTCAATGTTTCAGAAGGGGAACTTGTACGGCGCCGTGCTGCATGGCAGCCCCCCGCGCCGCGCTATACACGCGGAGTATTGGCAAAATACGCAAGACTGGTCTCTACCGCCAGTCGAGGTGCAATAACAGATGGGTCATAGCCAGTAAGATTGGAGGGCATGACCAATCACATGAGGGGTGAAACTAGCCCCTATCTTCTTCAGCACGCTCACAATCCAGTGGATTGGCATCCTGGGGTGAGACGCATTGGCCCTAGCGCGAGCGCAAAATAAACCGGTAGAGGCAGATGGAACTGTCAACGCTTGGGTATGTCGGGGCGTTAGATGCTTACCGAAGATTTCTGACTTGCAGGAATTGCTGCGCGTCTGCGAAGTTCAAGGTAGAATAAAATTTCCTCTACAACATTAATGAATAAAAGGAGTAAAAATGAAAACTGTCTGGATGGGATTGATTGCAGCATCAGCCCTAGTGATGGTCGGAACTGCTCAAGCGAGTGCAGAATTGGCCGCAAGCAGTGGGTGCATGAACTGTCATATGGTTGATAAGAAAATGGTCGGGCCTGGCCTCAAGGATATCGCTGCTAAGTATAAGGGCGATGCCGGTGCACCAGCCAAGCTAACAGAGAAGATCCTCAAAGGGAGCAATGGTGTATGGGGCCCGATCCCAATGCCAGCCAATGCGGGTGTGAGTGAAGCCAATGCAAAGATTTTGGCGCAGTTCATTCTGTCACTCAAGTAACCTGGGTTGACCATATAAAAAGCCGGCGCATCAGTGCGTCGGCTTTTTATTTTAAGTCCGGTATAAATGCATACGGATTAGGAAGGGGGATTGATTCATCTAAATTATGAGTTGGACTGCGACTAATCTAGTCAGTGCTTTTCTGCTGCCGCCACTGAACCTAATCTTACTAGGCGCTCTGGGAGTGTTACTGCTCAAACATCATCCAAGATTGGGCAGGTTTCTATTGGCAAGTACACTGGTCTTGCTTTACTTAATTTCAACGCCATTTATCGCGGAGACGATGTTACAAAAGTTTGAAACGCCCTACGTGGCCGACTCAGTTAACAGCAAGGGACAGGCGGTCGTGGTTCTGGGCGGCGGAACTTATTTCAATGCAGTGGAGTATGGCGGTGATACAGTAAGTCGTTATAGTTTAGAACGTATTCGTTATGCTGCTCACCTATACCAGTTAACGGGTAAATCGATATTAGTGACCGGCGGCGCGCCACTTGGTAACGCCTCTTCCGAGGCGGAACAGATGAAATCTGTGTTAGAAAATGAATTCAGGACTCCGGTCAAGTGGGTCGAGGGGAGTTCCAACAACACACACGAGAATGCCTACAAGAGCTATGAAATCCTAAAAAAGGATGGGATCACACACATCATGCTGGTAACGCATGCCTGGCATATGCCAAGGGCGATGAGAGAGTTTGAGCGGGCAGGATTCCAAGTTACCCCAGCACCGACCGCATTTACAACCCGCTATAGAACGGATGGACTAGCTTACCTTCCAACAGCGAGTGCACTACAACAAAGCCGGATTTTCATCCATGAAGTTATTGGGATGCTGTGGTATCGATTGTTACCGGCACTGAACAAGATTTGAAATTGTTAGAATACCAACAGAAAATATTTTAAAGGAACGGTATGAAAGCGCGTATCGAGTGGAAGGATGGAATGAGTTTCCTGGGCGAATCAGGTAGTGGTCATCAGGTGCTGATGGATGGACCACCAGAAGCAGGCGGCAGAAATCTAGGGCCGCGCCCGATGGAAATGTTGCTGATGGGGACGGGCGGTTGTGCAGCTTTTGATGTAATGTTGATTCTGAAAAAGGGTCGTCAGGAAGTCAACGATTGCGTGGTTGAGATTGAGGCGCAGCGGGCAACAAATGAGCCCAAAGTGTTTACCCATATTCACTTCCACTTCATAGTAACCGGTAAAAGCCTACAGCCACAACAGATAGAGCGGGCAATCAGTCTGTCCGCGGAAAAGTACTGTTCAGCTTCAATTATGCTTGGAAAAACAGCAGAGATGACACACGACTTCGAGATCGTGGAGGGGTAGAAACTTTTCGGCACAAGGAATTAAATCAAACCCAGTAAGCTGTCCGTGTCATCACTTTAGATCCCAGTCCCATCGCCAACTTTACCGGTGTCGGTAAATCTGCGCCGCCATGAGACATTGCCATAATGGCATGTCCAGCCTCATCAACTTGCATCTGTGCAACAATGGCGCGACTCTTTTCATCATGTTCTGGCAGTTGCTGTAAATGACCAGCAAGATGAGCCTCAACCTGGCGCTCTGTTTCTGCAAGGAAGCCAAGGTTCCACTTGTCACCGAGCATGCCGGCAAAGGCGCCGATAGCGAAGGAGCCACCGTACCACAGCGGATTCAATAGGCTCTTACGCCCTCCCAATTCTGCAATTCGTCTCTCAGTCCAAGCGAGGTGTTCAGTCTCTTCGCGAGCTGCTTGAATTAAGGTCTGTTGAATCTCGCTGCTGCGTGCGGTGAGGGCTTGTCCCTGGTAGAGTGCCTGTGCACAAATTTCGCCGACATGATTCACACGCATCAGTGCGGCAGTCTCATTTTTTTCAGAATCAGTCAGATCGACTTCAGATAACTCAGTTCCTGGGACAGGGCGTAGGGTCTGTGCAGGCGTTAAAAGCGTGCGAAGTGCGTTATCGAATCCAATAATAAATTTGTCAATATTCGGCATGCAATCACCTCGAGTGAATAGTGAGATTAAGACGACATCCCCATCTGTCTTGCTAGTAATGTGACCGGGTGGAGAACCACAACTTTTGATCCTGATTGCCGTAATGAACTGGCAAGATGCATTGAACAACCCACGTTAGAAGTCACGAGAAAGTATTCGCCACTCTGGGTAACAGCCTTAATTTTATCATTCAGCAGCGCCTTTGCCATCTCGGGTTGATCAAGAAAGTATGTTCCAGCCGCACCGCAACATTGATCATTACCAGCCAACGGCACAGGAGTCGCATCGGGAATGCGAGATAGTAGTGAATAGGGGTACTCGGCACTGCGCGATACATTACGCAGACTGCAGGGATCATGTACCAAAATCTTGTGTGGAAACGGCGAGATCTTTACGTCGTTCCATCCCTCTGCCTTTTCCAGGAAAGCGCTGACATCAATGACGCAAGCGGAAGAGTTAAGGGGGGACTCTTCAAGATGCGCCCCACAACCAGAAGCCGTACTAATGATCGCATCCAGTTTCAGCCCTTCAAATGCGTGTACGTTCTCTTGCGCCAGCTGATTCGAGGTCTGCATATCGCCGCTATGGCGATGGAGTGCACCACAGCAAGTCTGTGAGGGTGGTACATGCACCGTATATCCAAGATGGTTGAGAACAAATATAGCGGCGTTCAGTGTGGTCGCGTCTGTCAGTCGTGCAACACAGCCAAGGAACAGACCAATCTCTCCACGTGACTTGCCACGTGGAGGATAAATCCTATGCCAAGAGGTAGTTTTAATGTTTGGGGAGGGGCAAGGTTTATCGATCAGTGGTAACTGTGCATCAAGCTCAGCGAATTTTGTTTTACCAAGAAGGGAAGATTTGCGCACTAAAGACTGTAGCCCACTCTTTTGGTATAGGCGTAGAAATGGACGTAGTGAATCAAAGCGTCTGGGCTTGGCGATAAATTCATTTTCTAACAAAGCTCGAAATGAAGACTTTTCTTTTCTGAGATCATGCCCGGTCGGTGAGGATGATGGCTGCGCCATGATTGCGCGAGTCCCATCAACAAGGTGGCCGTAAGAAACATGGTTGGGACAAATGGCCTCACAGGCGCGGCAGGTAAGACACCGATCAATATGAAGAGAAAAGCGATCATTCATCGGAATGCGGCCGCTGACAGCAGCGCTCATCAAAGCAATACGTCCTCGTGGTGAGTCAGCCTCAGACTGGGTTATGCGGTAGGTAGGGCAGTGTGGCAAACACAGCCCGCAGGCAACACAACGGTTTGCCTCGGCAAGCAGCGAAGCAGGAGAAAAGTCAGGCTGGAGAGCTTTCGGATTCGTGATCAACTCCCACATGGAGGATAGAAAAAGAGCATTATTAGAACTGTAATTATGGCCAGAGTCTACGCGCTAAAAGTTTGGAAGGGTAGGGTATCATTGGCAGATATTACAGAGTAAAGAGGTAACATCTTGTTGAAGATTTCGGGTGAGTTTATCCGGCTATAACACGTGGGAGCTCACGCTTGACGAACGTGTCAAGCCTAACTAACATTAACTCTGGGGAGTTGGAAGCGTCCCTTTGTTTTTAAATTATTAAAAGGAGTTAAGCTATGCTGAACCATCGAATTCTTCAGAAAACATGGCTATCCAGTCTTGCCCCCTTACTCCTGTCCGCTATCTTGGTCGCACAGGTTGCTCCAGTTGCAGCATCAGACCATGGGCACCAGAAAGCACAAGCCAAATTTAACCAAGCGGGAGAGTTGGCCCGACCAGCAAATATCAAGGAGTGGATCTCCATCGGCGCATCGGTGACTCCGAAGGACATGAATAATGGTAAGCCAGCATTTCCAGAGTTCCATTATGTCTACCTTGATCATACAAGCTGGGCCCATTGGAAAAAAACAGGTGAGTTCCGCGAGGGGGCTATGATTGCTAAAGAGTTGGTCAGCGTGGGTTCCAAGTCTTCAGCAAGCGGGAGCGGATACTTTGCCGGTGATTATGTCGGTCCGGTGGCGGTTTCAGTAAAGGATAGCAAGCGTTTTGCCAAATCAAACAATTGGGGTTACTTCGTTTTTGGCGACGATAAGGCACAGAGCGCACTTGCTGATGAGAGCTGTGTGGCCTGCCACAAGGCTAATGCTGCACAGGACATGGTCTTTACCCAGTATTGGGCGCCATTACGTGCGGTCAGCCCTAAGAAGTAAATCAGTTAACTAGGATAGAAAGGGGTAGCGGTCTACCTGCTACCCCTTTCTATTGTTTTACTCAGAATAGATTTTGGACGACAAAATGATGACGCGTCATGATACGAGTTTAGCTCCAGAGTTGCAGGTGTCGATGTGGTTGAATACAACAAGGTCGCCTACGCTTGAATCTCTCCGCGGGAGAGTGGTTGTATTACACGCATTTCAAATGCTCTGCCCGGGATGCGTGCAAATCGGAATTCCTCAGGCCCAACGGATTTACGAGGAGTTCGATTCTAAGAAGGTCGCGGTGATCGGACTGCATACCGTATTTGAGCACCATGAGGTGATGGGGCCTGATGCGCTGGAGGTGTTTGCTTACGAGTACCGGTTACGCTTTCCGATTGGGATCGATAAGTACGCGGGTGAAAAGAGCCAAGGGATGCCACTAACCATGGAGGCTTACCAGATGCAGGGGACTCCAACCTTGATCCTGATCGATAAGGCTGGCCATGTACGGTTACACAAGTTTGGTCATGTGAACGATCTCATGCTCGGGTTCTCGATCGGCGCGCTACTCTCTGAGGAGTTTAGGGGTGAGTCAGATGCAGAGACAAAGAAACAGAAAAGCGCTACTAAGACCGGCTGCGATGAGGATGGGTGTTGTATCTGATTAAACACGTATTCGGCGCTCTCTTTCAGCGCCCATATATATCCTCAAAACGTACGATATCATCCTCTCCTAAGTAAGAGCCAGACTGAACTTCGATCATTTCGAGTGGCACGCAGCCGGGGTTTTCCAATCGGTGACGAGTGCCGAGAGGGATGAAGGTGGACTCATTTTCAGACACCAGGTAACTCGAATCACCACGTGTCACCTGCGCAGTACCGCGCACGACGATCCAGTGTTCAGCTCGGTGGTGGTGCATCTGAAGTGATAGTGAAGCACCCGGCTTAACCACAATGCGCTTCACCTGGAAGCGTTCGCCGGCGTCTATACCATCGTACCAACCCCACGGGCGGAACACCTTGCGGTGTAGCCTTCCTTCTGACCTGCCCTCGAGTTTGAGACTGTCGACGATCTTCTTTACATCCTGAGTTTTATTCTTGTGTACGACGAGGATGGCATCGGGTGTCTCAACGACCACCACATCCTCAACGCCCACACAGGCTACTAATCGACCGCCCGACATGACCAGAGTGTTACGGCAGTCGTGCAGCAGGACATCGCCCTGTGAGGCATTCCCTTCGCTGTCTTTAGGTAAGACCTGCCACAAGGAGTCCCACGCACCCACATCAGACCAACCCGCTGCGAGCGGGATCACTGCCCCAGGAGGCAATGAGCTTTCACCGGCGGCGATACGTTCCATCACAGCATAATCGATTGAGTCACTCGGGCATTGCGCGAACGATTCCTTGCCGACGCGCAAGAACTCACCATCGGTCGAGCCCTCATCCCAGGCAGCACGGCATGAAGTCAGAATATCCTTACGGCAATGGGAGATGGCATCGATCCAGACGGAGGCTCGAAGCATAAATAGGCCGCTATTCCATAGGTAGCTACCATCATCAAGATAGGTTTGAGCTGTTGCGAGATCTGGTTTTTCTACAAAGCGTGCAATATGGTAAGCACCACCTCCGGTGAGAGCATCACCGAACTGGATGTAGCCAAACCCCGTCTCTGGTGAGTCGGGTGTGATGCCGAAAGTGACGACCTTCCCCTCTGCCGCGAGGGTTACTCCCTTACGTACTACCTCTTGAAAGGCAGCGGTATCCAGAATTATATGATCTGCAGGCATCACCAGTAAGATGGGGTCTGCCCCATCCCGCATTGATGCCAGTGCCGCAAGAGTCAGTGCGGGCGCAGTGTTACGGCCGACCGGTTCGAGCAGAATCGTACCGGCTTTATCGATTAAACGAAGCTGTTCTGCAATTACAAAGCGGTACTCTTCATTGCAAACCACCATCGGCGCTTCGAGCCGGATACCCGTAAACCCTTCGGTACGACGGATCGTCGCCTGCAGCAGAGAATCCTCACCGACCAACGGCAGTAATTGCTTGGGATATTTTTCGCGCGAGAGCGGCCATAGCCGGGTGCCAGAACCACCAGAAAGGACGACGGGGATCAATGTTTGCATGGGTTTCCACGTGAGCAACAAGTCATAGCTTTTTCAATCAGCGGGTTAGTCAGCGACTAGCGAGTGAAATTCTACCATTATAATATTCGCAGCAAGACCATCAGCTTAACTCTCTTTTAGAGAATAGGACGGTCTTGCCAGATGTTCCAATGAATTTGGTGCTGTGTTAGAATTGTGCGCTCCCAATTAGCTGGCTTATAGGCAGCCCTGTTGTGTATGCAAGGATGCGACAGCTTCACTAAAAGGCCAAGTAGCTCAGTCGGTAGAGCAGAGGATTGAAAATCCTTGTGTCGGTGGTTCGATTCCGCCCTTGGCCACCATTATCCATTTGGACTTTCGTGACTTCCAAATTTTTGGTTTTCGACAAGAATGGAAGGTCTCCGGGATTTTCTGAGTATTGGTAATACCACACCTTGATAGTATGCAAAATACTATAATCCACAAACCCCTGATTACTCACCAGTTATTCATATAACCCTCCATGCAGTTATTTGCCTTTGGCATCAACTATCAGACTGCGCCTCTGGACGTACGTGAGCAAGTTACGTTTCCAGAAGATGCGATGGAGCGCGCGTTACATGATCTGGTTCAGCACCATCCGGTGGGAGAAGCTGCGATCGTTTCTACCTGCAACCGTACCGAAGTTTACTGCAGTACCGATAGACCTGAAGAGGCAACACACTGGTTAGCTGACTATCATCATCTTCAGGCCGGAGAATTGGAGCCTTATCTGTATAAGCTGCCGAGAGAGCAGGCAGTGAAACATGCATTCCGTGTCGCGAGTGGATTGGACTCAATGGTTCTGGGTGAGCCGCAGATACTCGGCCAACTGAAGGACGCGGTAAAATCTGCCGAACATGCGGGCACATTGGGAATGATGCTGCACAAGCTATTTCAGAGAACTTTTTTTGTTGCGAAAGAGGTTCGTACTTCTACTGAAATCGGCACAAACTCGGTCTCTATGGCGGCTGCAGCAGCTCGTTTGGCTGAGCGAATTTTCGGCGATATCGGTGAGCAACGAGTGCTATTTATCGGTGCAGGTGAAATGATAGAGCTATGCGCAAGTCATTTCGCCTCACGTAATCCAAAGCAGATCACCGTTGCTAATCGCACTATAGAGCGGGCACAGCTGCTGGCACAGCGTTTTAATGCGCAGGCCATCACCCTGAATGAGCTTCCTGAACAGCTGGCGCAGCACGATATTGTGATTAGTTGCACCGCCAGCCCCCTACCGATACTTGGCAAGGGGATGGTGGAGCGCGCAATCAAGGTGCGTAAACATCGCCCCATTTTTATGGTGGACCTCGCCGTGCCACGAGATGTGGAGCCGGAAGTGGCAGAGCTGGACGATGTATTTCTTTACTCAGTGGATGATCTTTCTGAAATTGTCAAAGAGGGATTAGATTTGCGTCAAGGTGCGGTAGCGCAGGCCGAAGCCATCATTGATTCCAATGTGATCAATTTCATGCACTGGCTGGAATCACGAGAGCTAGTGCCGACTATTCGCGCGTTGCGTGACCAGGCGGAAAGGTATCGCCGGCATGAGCTCGAGCGGGCCATGAAGCTCCTAGCTAAGGGGGAGGACCCTCAGAAGATATTGGAGCAGCTGAGTAATGGGCTCACCAATAAATTTCTACATATTCCTTCCGAGGCACTGAATCATGCGACCGCCGATGAGCGTGATGATCTGGTCGGGCTGGTTAATCGGCTGTATCAACTCCACCGACCGGAATGAACAATAGCATCGCTGCTAAGCTCACGCAGATTTGCGTGCGGCTGGAGGAGTTAACCCGCCTTCTGAGTAGTGAGACCGTCACAGCTAATCTCGACAATTACCGCAAGCTTACACGTGAACGAGCTGAGATTGCCCCGGTGGTCGAGCTTTATCAAGCCTATCAACAGAGTGAACGTGACATCCAGACCGCACAAGAAATGAGCGGTGATTTGGAGATGCGCGAATTTGCAGAGGCCGAGATACGAGCAGGCAGAGAGAGTCTTGTACGGATCGAGGCAGAATTACAGAAACAGTTATTGCCCAAGGACGCTAACGATGAGCGCAATATTTTTCTGGAAATTCGTGCCGGCACAGGAGGGGATGAGTCTGCGCTGTTCGCGGGTGATCTATTCCGTATGTATGCACGCTTCGCCGAGCGTCAGCGCTGGCAGGTGGAAGTCATTTCACAAAACCCATCAGAGGCGGGGGGATACAAAGAAATTATCGCAAAGATCATCGGCCAAGGGGCGTACTCAAAATTAAAATTTGAGTCGGGTGGTCATCGGGTTCAGCGTGTACCAGCCACCGAGACTCAGGGACGTATCCATACCTCTGCCTGTACTGTCGCGGTGATGCCGGAGGCCGACGAGATCGATGATGTGACCTTGAATCCGGCTGAATTGCGGATTGATACATTCCGTGCTTCTGGTGCAGGCGGTCAGCATATCAACAAAACAGATTCTGCGGTTCGCATTACTCATCTTCCGACGGGCATCGTGGTCGAGTGTCAGGATGGACGTTCACAGCACAAGAATAAGGCACAGGCCATGAGCGTTTTGGTGGCTCGGATTCGAGACAAACAAACGCGCGAACAGCAGGCGAAGCAGGCCGCCACCCGCAAGTCTCTTATCGGTAGCGGAGACCGCTCTGAGCGTATTCGCACTTATAATTTTCCGCAGGGGCGTATTACAGACCATCGGATCAACCTAACGCTTTATAAAATAGATCAGATTATGGATGGGGATTTAAGTGAGATTTGCTCAGCACTGATGTCCGAGCATCAGACGGAGCAACTGGCGGCGATGGCGGAGTAGAAGCAGCCACGCCCGCCTATAAAAATTCTGACTACCTCACTCTGCGCAGCAACTCCAGCATGAGCATTTCGATACATCGACCCACCATTGCGCAAGTACTGCACCCGTCGTATTCGGGAGTCTCAGCGACCGATACTCGCATGTTGTTACAGAGTGTTCTCGATGCAGGCCATGCGCATCTTATTGCTCATCCTGACCAAGTACTAACGCCTGATCAAGAGCAAAAATTTAATTCATTCATATCACGTCGCATCAATGGTGAGCCGATTGCATACCTTGTTGGTGAGCGCGAGTTTTATAGCTTGAGATTTGAAGTAACTCCAGCCGTACTGATCCCTCGCCCGGAGACAGAGTTGCTGGTGGATCAGGCCTTGGAGCGGATTCCCACGAGGGGACCTTCCAAGGTTTTGGACTTAGGAACGGGTAGTGGAGCAGTTGCAATAGCCATCGCTAAACGCCGCCCGCTTGCTAGCATTACCGCGGTCGACTTTTCAGATGATGCCCTGATTGTCGCTAGGATGAACGCTAAATATCATGACGTGACAAACGTTTGTATCGTCGCTGGTGACTGGTATACGGGGGTTGCCGGAGAGGAATTCGATCTCATTGTATCCAACCCACCTTATGTTGCCGACGGCGACCCCCATCTCGGGCAGGGTGACCTACGCTTTGAGCCACGTACCGCATTAGTGGCAGGTATTGACGGGCTCGACTGTGTTCGCTGTATCATCGACTCCGCTGCAGACCATCTCATCCGTGGAGGTTGGTTGTTACTGGAACATGGCTATGATCAGTCAGAGGCGTGTTGTCAGTTACTGAGGGGGGCGGGTTTTGGCGAGGTGTTCTCTTGTTCCGATCTGGCCGGTGTGATGCGGGTCAGCGGTGGGAAACGTGGGAGTTTTCCAGCGCAAAGCTGTTAAAATAAAAACCGGTGGAGCTCTAGTCAGAATACAGGGAATCTCTCATAAGGGGAGCACTGCCCTGTAGGTGAATTTTCAGGTTGATCAAATTTGATGAGGAATTAGATATGGATGCGCAAGAAACAATCAAGCAACAAGTGACCAGTAATCCGGTGGTGCTGTATATGAAGGGCACACCTGAATTTCCGCAATGCGGCTTCTCTGCTAACGCAGTTAAGATACTGAGTCTGTGTGGAGTGGATAACCTCTTCACCGTAGATGTGCTCACCAACCCGGAAATTCGGCAAGGCATCAAGGAGTACTCGAACTGGCCAACGATCCCTCAGCTTTATATCAATGGTGAGTTCATCGGAGGATCGGACATCATAACGGAGATGAACCAGAGCGGTGAGCTACCTAAGCTGCTGCAGAAATAAAGAAACTGAGTTAGGGATTAATAAAAAGCCGACGTTAGTCGGCTTTTTATTAACTGATCGGAAGCGGTCAAACAACTGCTGCTGCAATCAACCAGTAACGAGCAAACTTGCCGATAGCCATGAACAGCATCGCCCATACCCAGTTGATTCGAAGCCACCCCGCCGCAACACATAGCAAGTCCCCAATCAATGGAGCCCATGCCAGCAATAGAACCGGGCTGCCATGTTTACGCACCCACTCTAACCCGCGCACATTACCACCCGATTTTTTCAGAAGTGCTTTTTCATCGGGTAACAGACGTCCAATCGCATACGAACTCAAGCCACCCAACGTATTGCCCAGAGTGGCGACTCCCAAGGCAGACCAGTAAAGCTGGGGGTGAGCGGTTAAAACACCAAAAAGAACCACTTCTGAGCCGCCCGGGAGGAGTGTGGCACCAAGAAAGCTGCTGGTGAACAGTGCCAATAGGCTCGATTGCTCATCCATAAGGTTATCCGGTAGTAGATTAGGCTGCAGTTTATCTGCTAATGAGCAGGTGATGGGGCTAGGAATTAAGTAGCGACATTAAGGGGGGTGCAAATATCTCACGAGGCTGCCGTATTTTTAGAAGCGTAGTCGTTTTATCGGCCAGAATCATGCGCACCAAAATTTGACTTGGGGATATTATTTGGCGATGATACGCATTACCAACTAATCACCTCTATTCAATAGGAAAAACCATGACGACCAACGCGATGCTTAAGCAAGAGATTGATTCCATTATTGCTGCGAAGAGTCTTCTCAAGCACCCTTTCTATGTGGCCTGGACGGAGGGTAAGCTGTCCAAAGAACAGTTGCGCCAGTACGCGGAACAGTACTTTCATAATGTTTTGGCTGAGCCAACTTATTTGAGCGCAGTACATTTCAATACCCCGCACATGCATACAGAAAACAACAGCGGCGATATCAGCGTACGGCAGGAAGTATTGAAGAATCTGATCAGCGAAGAGCACGGTGATAAGAATCACCCTGCATTGTGGAAGACATTTGCATTGGCGCTAGGTTCGAGTGACAAGAGTCTGGCGGCCGCCACCGCGCTACCGGGTACAGCGAAACTGGTCGAGACGTTTCGTGATATCTGTCTGAATCAACCATTCTATGCAGGATTGGCTGCGTTACATGCGTTTGAGTCGCAAGTGCCTGAAATTGCTGCGGTGAAGATAGATGGCCTGTCTAAATTTTATGGGATGAAAGATCCTGACAGCTATGAGTTTTTTACAGTACACCAAGAGGCTGACGTGCACCACTCACAAGCAGAATGGGAGCTCATTAAGCGTTTTGCTGATACCCCAGAGAAGCGGGCCGAGGTGTTGGCGGCAACCACTCAGGCTTGTGAAGCATTGTGGGGATTCCTAGATGGAATCTACGAGAACTACTGTTCAGATCTTGACTGCGAACGTATGGAAGCTGTAACGCTGCACTAAATCTGTAAGTCGACGGGGGTGCTGCGGAGGCTGAGAGGCTACGCACCCCTTCATAGCTGGCAGAACCCTCAACAACCCGCTTCAAATAGATCTGAATAGTTTTTCCCTTCAGCGTCTACCAATCGTCTCAAAAATTTCTCGTTATGTTCGGTGGTCAGGCATTGATGCTTTTGTCGTAAACACTGAGACCGAAATCAGCAAGTGCCAAGTGTCGTCGAAACATGCAAATCAGGAGCCGAACTTAGGTTTCGGTGGCGCACCGGCGGATAGTGTTAATACCTCGTATCCCATTTCGGTGACTAGGACGGTATGCTCCCACTGAGCTGATAGGCTATGGTCTTTGGTGACGATGGTCCAACCATCTGCCAGTTGACGTATGGGTGCTTTGCCTGCATTAATCATTGGCTCAACCGTAAAAATCATGCCGGCCTTGAGCTGGAGTCCAGTCCCAATGCGTCCATAGTGAAGTACTTGCGGCTCCTCATGAAATTTTGCGCCGATACCATGACCGCAGAATTCTTTGACTATGCTGCACCCTTTGCCTTCGGCAAAGCTTTGGATAGCATGGCCGACATCGCCCAGATACTTGCCGGGTTTGATTTCATCAATGCCACGCCACATTGATTCGTACGTAATCTCACATAGACGTTTGGCCTGAATCGGAGGCTCACCTACGTAGTACATGCGACTGGTGTCGCCGTGATAGTCATTCTTGATGACGGTTACATCAATGTTAACGATATCGCCGGTCTTTAATTTCTTCTCACCCGGGACGCCATGGCAGACCTGATGATTTACCGAGGTACAAATAGATTTCGGATAGGGTGAGTATCCAGGTGGGGCGTAATTGAGTGGCGCAGGAATGGTCTCCTGTACATTAACCATGTAATCATGGCATAGCTTATCAATCTCAGCCGTGGTGATCCCCGGTTTTACAAAAGGAGAAATATAATCAAGAACTTCTGAGGCGAGCTTGCCCGCCACTCGCATTTTCTCGATCTCTTGTGGAGATTTTGGGTGTACCGTCATAGCCGTCTCCAATTAGTCAGATGAGCGAAATGTATGATGGGGGTTGCAGCAGTGCTTTGCAAGAACCACAGTAAGCATGTGCCGCGAGATTGCCTTCAAGGTGGAGGTGTAGTAGTACCACACTCACGCGCTTTCAACTCGCTTCCGGGAAAGCCTTGCTTTAGGCGGATCATTTTATCGATGATCTCTTCCGACGGTTTATGTACCACAAATGCAACCTGTTTCAGGCTGCGCTCACCAATGACTGCTGATCTGATGCCCCTTCCCTTCATCTCCGCTAAAAACTTCCGGGCTGCCTCCTCGCTACGAAAGATATCCAGTGAGATGGCGTTATTCCACTCGGCACTGTCTTGAATAAGGAAGTAATTAACTACACCCAGTTTTTTTAGCTGATCGATTTTTTTATCGGCGTCGTTCTTGGTCTTTAATGGCGGGATATGTACCCAGTAGGCGGCAACCTCGCCAACCGTATGCCGATCGAGATTGTCATCCAATTGCAGCTTGGCAATGGCCGCTTCAGCACGTTGCAGGTCGGTTCCGATAAAGCCACCCCACTCCAGACAGGCGGGAGCCGCAAGGGCAGGTGCGGTCTCAGTAATGGGTAGCAATCTAATCTTTTCCGGGTGAATCTCCGCTGGCAGTGGCGTGTTACGACTGGGCTTCGGTCCGGACTGAATATAGAGCGCAAAAACCACATTGACAAATAACAATAGAAAAAATAGTGCTTTCATTTGTTAATGGTTTGTTGTTGTTAACAAGGCCTTATCTTGTTAGAATTCGGAATCAACCGCATGAATATCACTTTTTCGGGAGTCTCAGGAATGCAAGGCATGAAAGTAGCATCACCATTGGTAATGCTGGCTATGCTGGCAGTGTCCACGCAAATATTTGCCGAATCTGCTACCAAAGCTGATGCAGCCAAGGGTCAGCAGATTGCAACTCAGGTTTGTGCGGGATGTCACAGTGCTGATGGCAACAGCGTCATCCCGACCAATCCAATTCTGGCCGGACAACATGCTGAGTATACCACCAAGCAACTGATGAATTTCAAGGCTCAAGAAGGCAAGCCTGCTACACGCAATAGCCCGATCATGGGTGCAATGGTGGCGGGTCTGTCACCTGATGACATGAAGAATGTCGGTGCTTATTATGCTCAGCAAATTCCTAAAACCACAGGGGCCAAGGATAAATCGCTGGCGAAACTGGGTGAGAGGGTCTACCGTGGTGGCAATATTGAGAGCAACGTACCTGCATGTGCCAGCTGTCACTCTCCCAATGGTTCTGGCATTCCCCCAGTCTACCCACGGGTTGCCGGTCAACACGCGGAGTATACCCTGGCACAATTAAGGGCTTTCCGGACGGAGAGTCGCACGAATGATGCCAACCAGGTGATGCATATGATCGCTAATCATATGACTGAGAAAGAGATGCAAGCGGTATCGGAGTATATTTCCGGCCTACGCTAGACCTGAGAGGTAACGTTTCTTCAAAGGCGGCCTTGGCCGCCTTTGTTATTTCCAGTCGCCGAATATTTGATCGGCCGCTGCCAAGGTTTTGTTGATATCCTCGGCACTATGTGCAGCAGAAACAAACCCTGCCTCGAATGCGGAGGGGGCGAAATAGATGCCCTTGCTCAGCATGGCATGGAAGAAGTGGTTGAAGGCCTCTTTATTACATTCCATCACTTCTGCATAACTGGTCGGCGGGCTTGCTCTGAAGTAGAGACCGAACATCCCCCCCACTGACTGTGCACAAAAAACAATACCATGCTTCTTTGCGGATGCAGTCAGGCCCTCTGTAAGTTGTCGAGTGCTGGCAGAAAGCTTTTCATAGAATCCCGCTTCCTGGACAAGCCGTAAGGTGGCCAGTCCTGCGGCAACTGCAACCGGGTTTCCGGAAAGTGTGCCGGCTTGGTAAACCGGCCCTAGTGGAGCCAGACATTGCATGATTTCACGTTTGCCACCAAAGGCCGCCATCGGCATTCCGCCCCCGATCACCTTCCCGAGCGTGGTAAGGTCGGGCCTGATGCCATAGAGGCCTTGAGCGCAGGTTGCACCGACCCGAAAACCTGTCATCACCTCATCAAAAATCAGTACGCTGCCGTGTTTCGTGCACAGAGAACGCAAGGCAGCTAGGAAGCCGGGCTTCGGCGACACTAGGTTCATATTGCCCGCAACCGGTTCAACGATGACCGCGGCAATTTCTTTACCAGACTCAGCGAATGCTTGTTCTAATCCGGCTAGGTCGTTGTAATCCAGCACCATTGTATGGGCTGCGGTCTCTGCAGGGACTCCAGCAGAGCTGGGATGACCGAAGGTGAGCGCACCAGAACCCGCCTTCACGAGAAGGGCATCATCATGACCGTGATAGCAGCCCTCAAACTTAATGATGCGGCTTCTGCCGGTATAGCCTCGTGCTAAGCGGATAGCGCTCATGGTGGCTTCAGTCCCAGAACTTACCAGCCGTACCTGCTCTATCGAAGGGACACGTGTACATAGCATCTGAGCTATTTCTAGTTCTGCTTCGGTGGGCGCACCAAAAGTTAATCCGTTCTGAGCGGCTTCCATCACCGCTTTGATCACATCAGGGTGGGCATGACCCAAGATTAGTGGTCCCCAGGACCCCACATAGTCCAGGTAGGGCTTGTTGTCTGCATCCCATACATAGGCACCTTGACCCCGCTGAAAGAATACCGGCACCCCGCCTACCGACTTAAATGCACGAACCGGGGAATTAACGCCGCCGGGAATGTACTTCTGAGAGAGTTCGAATAATTGCTGGTTACGTGAAGTCATGGGGTCGCTCATAAGGATAGTGGATAGAGTGCTGGGTTTGCGTGATTAGTCGAGAAAAGTTTTCCGCTGCAGACTGGGTGTCAAGAGCACCAAAAAGTGAGCTGCTCGAGGCTATTGCATCAGCACCTTGGCGGATCAGGTCCGCGACATGGGGCAGTGTAATCCCGCCAATAGCCACCACTGGAACATGCAGCAGCTGTCTTGACTGGTGCAGCAGGTTCATGGGTGCAGTCACTGTATTAGGCTTAGTGGAGGAAGCAAAAAACGCACCGAAAGCAACATAGTCAACGCCTTGCTTCTCAGCATTAGTAGCAAGCTCCATCTGATTGTAACAGGAGACACCAATAATTTTCTCAGGTCCGAGTCTGTGCCGCGCGGTAGCTACGGGGATGTCATCCTGTCCTAGATGTATTCCATCTGCACCGACAGCAATAGCAAGGTCGAGATGGTCATTAATGATGAGGGGGACATTGTGTTCCCGACAAAGATTAAGCAACGTCTGTGCTTGCTCAAGGCGTAGTTCAGCCTCGGCTGTCTTGTTGCGATACTGGACCAGACGTGCTCCACCTGCTAGTACCTGACGAGTCATTCTAACCAAGACTGCTGTATCAGCCACGTCTGGCGTGATCGCATACAGACCTTCAATTTTTTGCGGCAGTATGTGTTTTGTCACCATTTTCAACATCAGTCGCATCGTAAGCCCAGAATAACCGGTCCGGTAGATATTGCCCCATTCCCGGACGAAAGCCTGCTTTGAGGGTTCGCCATGTGTACTCTTGTGCTTCATAAACACACTCAGCGATGGGTAATCCATTGGCAATAGCGGCTGCAATGGCTGAGGCCAGCGTGCATCCAGAGCCGTGGTAGGAGCCGGCAAGTCGCGGCCAGGCATCTGATCGGACGACCACATCCGATTGGTACAAAGTATTTACAACCTGTGTTGTATTCTCATGAGTGCCCGTGATGAGTACGTATTCACAGCCCATGCCGAGGAGCCTCTGGGCGCATTGGTGTAAGTCTGGCGAGTCTTGATCATCATCATCGTTCTGCGCCAGTCGACGTGCTTCCATGCTATTGGGAGTGATAATGGTGGCTTGGGGAATCAGCAACTCACGCATTGTTGCCAACATATCTTCGTTGGCAAGTTCGTCACCACGTCCGGAGGCGAGTATTGGATCAAGAACCAGAGGGATGTCGGGATAATCAGAGATGACCTCCGCAATGGCCATAATGATCTCAGCACTTCCCAGCATCCCAATCTTGAAAACATTCACGGGCATATCTTCCAGCACCGCACGTGCTTGATCCGCGACCCACTCTGGATCCAAAGACATGACTCCATCTACCCCAGCAGTATCCTGCACAGTAATGGCCGTGATGACTGATAGGGGGTGGCAACCCATGCTTGCAAGAGTCAGAATATCGGCCTGAATACCGGCCCCCCCGCTAGGATCGCTTGCAGCAAAAGAAAGTACGATTGGGGGTGGCTGAGACATGGGCTAATATCGTAAAATATTATTTTAACCTAAATCATTCCAACCATGACCACTACTGAAACTCCATACCGTTGCTACATGTGCCTTATCTGTGGATTCATCTACGATGAAGCTGAAGGGTTACCGGGAGAGGGAATTCTCCCCGGCACACGTTGGGAAGACGTGCCGATGAACTGGACCTGCCCTGAATGCGCCGCGCGCAAAGATGATTTTGAAATGGTTGAAATCTGAATGCGTATTTTGCACACCATGCTGAGGGTGGGTAACTTAGACAAATCTATTGAGTTTTATACTGAAGTGCTGGGGATGAAAATGTTGCGCCGTAGGGATTACCCGGACGGAAAATTTACTTTAGCCTTTGTCGGTTATCAGGGTGAGGAGGATGGTTCAGTATTGGAACTGACCCATAATTGGGGAGTGGAGAGGTACGATTTGGGTGGGGGTTATGGTCATATCGCAATCGAAGTGGATGATGCCTATCGCTCATGCGAGGAAGTAAAGAGACGTGGTGGAAAAGTCACGCGAGAAGCGGGACCGATGAAACACGGTGTTACGGTGATCGCTTTTGTAGAAGATCCAGACGGCTACAAGATCGAGTTCATTCAGAAAAAAACAACACAAACCGGTTGAAGCAAGAATTGCACGGGATCGCCGTTAGTGGCCATATTCTGCTAAGCCTTATCAATCAGACGGACCTCTTGCTGCGGGAAGGGGATCTCAATGCCGTTATTCTGGAACTCTCGCCAGATCTCCATATTGACATCGGAACGTAATCCAATCTGCCCCTCCTCCGGGTCGTTGATCCAGAAATGCAGTTCGAGATTAAGTCCGTTGTCGGCAAATTCCTTTAGAAATACCATTGGCTCCGGTTCGGAGATTACACGCGGTTGCTTGAGCGCTGCGTCCCGCATGACACGCATAGCCACTTCTGGCGGACTTCCATAACTTATCTGCACGGCAAGTGCCAGACGTACCCGAGTATTGGTATGTGTCTGCTTGATAAAGGTAGAAGTGATGAAGGTGTCGTTAGGAACGATGGACTCGACCCCATCGAGGCCATGTAGCACTACGTACCGGTTGGTAAGGTCGACGACGCGGCCGGTATGATTATCAACGGTCACCACATCGCCAAGTCGGAGTGAGTGGTCCAGCAGGATAATGAAACCGCTGACGTAGTTACTCGCAATTTTTTGTAAACCCAGCCCCAGGCCTACGCCGAGGGCGCCACCGAACACCGACAGCACAGTAATATCAACCCCAACGATCGGTAGCGTAATCAGCACGCTCAGCAGAATTAGCAGGGTGCGTGCGACTTTTGTTACTACGACTCTCTGGTTCATATCCATTGCTTCGACCCGCATAACCCGTGACTCGACTGAATTCGAGAGCCAGAGTGCCAGCAGCAAGCTAGCCGTTAATGCCAGTATCCCTTGAAGGATTAGCATTACTGAGAGTCGGTGCTGACCAACGTAAAAAGCGACAGCGTCGAGCATGTCCAGTATCCCTGGCAGTATGCCAATGATATGTAGTGCCACGAAGGACCATACGATCCAGCCGATGGTACGCTCCCAAGGATGGAGCCACTGCGGGTCGTGGAAAACTCGGCGGAGTATGTAGATGGTGACGCGAACCAGTGCCAGTGCGAAGAGTAATGGAATAGCAATATTGAGTAGATGTGTTGGGTACCAGTGATTGAGCATCCATCGACCGAGAGCTACCAGGACGAGGGCTGAGATAGGGGTCATTAGCCGGTTAAAGTTGCTTGCACTAATGACGGGTGTATTGCCCGCGCTTACTTGTGAGCTAATGCGCTCAGCAAGCAGTTTCTGTGCTAACCAAGCAAGTCCCAGACTTAAGAGCAAGACACCGAGCTGCCACAGGATGGTCACCTCTTGGATATCAGTGATCAGGCTGAGTAGCAGGCTGTGGATTTCGTTGTTGGGCGGCATAGAAGTGAGTCAGAACGAAGATTTATTTTAGCATGAGCTAGGGAACGGACTACGGACGGCTGTTACAGAGACACATGATTACTTAACCGCAAGTTCGAGTGCTGCAGCAAAAAAACAATCGGTACCATGAAGAGTGGGCGATAGCTGGAGATACCTTCCAGTGTCTAGTGGAATCTTCTGCTGCGACAATAGGTCGGCGCAATTCAGCAGAGAATAACGAGGATGGTCGGTCAGAAAGCGCTCAATGATTTCTTGGTTCTCCTCGGGCAGAAAGCTGCATGTTGCATAGACGAGTCTTCCGCCAGGCTTGAGCAAGTTAGATGCAGATGCAAGGATCGATGATTGCTTACGTTTTAGATCTTCGATGCTCTGAGGAGACTGCCGCCACTTCAAATCCGGATTCCTACGCAGCGTACCGAGTCCGCTGCATGGTGCATCCACGAGAACCCGGTCAATTTTCCCGGTCAGGCGTTTGACCTTGATGTCATTCTCATTAGAGATACGCTGCGGATGTAGATTGGACAGACCGGAGCGTTTGAGGCGTGGCTTTAAATTATTGAGACGATTTTCAGAGATATCAAAGGCATAAACCCGGCCTTGTGAGTGCATCAACGCACCCAGCATCAGTGTCTTGCCGCCGGCGCCGGCGCAGAAATCCACAATCATGTCGTTGCGTTTTGGTGCAAGCAAGTAACCCAGCAACTGGCTACCTTCATCTTGTACTTCCACCCTGCCAGTTAGAAAGAGTTCATGACGATTGATTGTGGGCTTGCCGGGCAGACGGATACCGCTCGGAGAGAGGGGAGTGGCCTCGCACTCGATGCCATCTTTTTTTAAGGTCGCTAGCACTTCATCACGGTTAGTGAGCAAAGTATTGACGCGCAGATCCAATGACGCTGGTTGCTGTAGCGATCGCCCCAGGCTGAGAATATCAGGATCTGTCATACCTCCACGCAGTTTGTCTACCAGCCATTCAGGAAACTCGGCTTGAATGGCAAGTGGCTGCGACTCAGGTGTCTCTGCCTTGATCCCTGTAAGCCATTTAACCTCTGACTCGCTGACGAGCGGCGTCAGTTCGCGCATGTTCATGCCTTGAAATTTAACTAAATAAGCAAGTAATAGCGGCCGGGGTGAGGTCGTGTTGGCAGCGTGTTCAAGGAAGAATCTGTGCCGAAGAATACCGAACACTATTCCACTAATGAAAGCGCGATCATTTGAACCGAGCTCGGGACTGTCGCGGAAAAAGTGTCGCAAAATAGCATCAGCAGGATGCTCAAGTGGGAGCACGGCGCGTAGCGCAGCGATCGTCATATCGAGGTGATCAGGGGTGAGACGCATCTATCAGAAATCCTAAAATAAAGTGAAGAGGGTGAGGGCCCATATAAAGATAAGATGGGAGCTACAAATGTTAAAACAGGGTATAAATGATGCCCATGATCGGCCGCCCATCAGTTACGGTAAAAGTTCAATCTCCAGACGAAGCCCACTTGCATCACCATAACTTATTCTTGTGACCATATGATCTAACAGGAGGTCGCTTTCAGTCGACACGATACGCACCGGCAGCATGTAATAAGCAGGGGCAAGCCAGATCTTGCGCACGAGCTTGTCATCTCCATGTAGTAGTTTTGTCAGAACGATGGTCTCAAGTTCGCCTATCGGTGTTTTAAGGGTCTCCTTATCAACCACGTAGTGTACGAGCTTGAGGGTCCTGCCATCTGTCTCATAGACCTCTAGAGGCCCATCATTCGGAGGGGGAGAGAACGCAAAACAATATAAAAAACTTAGTCTGTCTTGGGTGCCAATAGGAAGAGGCTTTTGTTGCTCGCTCCCCCGGTTATTGATGGTCAGTAAGCCCTTCTCCCAGTCGAAAGTGGATACCCTTGGTAGCTTGTCGGGGCGTTGATCGAAGAAGCGACTTGGCTGTAGTCCCTGTTCGGTGATAGTACCTACGCTATCGCGTAAAATATTGCCTGACTGTGCCAGAGCCAGCAGACCGAGGGCCCGGATTGCGCTGCTGATTGCATAGTTGCGGGTACCATTCTCTTGCTTTATTTCCAGTGTATCATTCGCTTCCCCTTCCAAGGCGCCTGATCTGATTGAGTAGCTGATAGCGATCCGGGTGGGTATGGCATCCGCTAAGGCAGAGAGACTCAGTCCCCAAAGCAAGGCAAAAGCTAGGACTCTCATCCGAGTAGTTTTGGTGAATTCAGGGCCGAATCGTCCATAATGGCACCACTCACCGAGACATGGTTATGAGAGAGTTGCAACCGATCTTCTAAGAACCAGCGTATGGCCTCAGGATATATCCGGTGCTCTTGTTGAAGCACTCTTGCAGAAAGCGTTCTCGAGGTGTCATCTGGCAGTACCGGGACTGCTGCCTGAGTAATGATGGGACCATGATCAACCTGCGGTGTAACAAAATGCACGGTGCAGCCATGGATTTTAACGCCCGCCGTTAAAGCGCGAGTATGGGTGTCGAGACCGGGAAAGGCGGGTAGTAACGAGGGGTGAATGTTCATCAGCCTGCCATGGTAATGCTCAACAAACTTGTCGCCAAGAATGCGCATGAATCCGGCAAGTGCCACCAAGTCAGGTTGAAAGGAATCAATTTTTTCTGCCAACGCCGTATCGAATGCCACGCGGTCTGGATAGGCTTTTTGATCCACCACCCGCGTCTCAATTGAGTGCATTCTTGCGATCTCAAGACCCCCTGCCTCAGGATTGCTACTGATGACTGCAGCAATCTTAACCGGCAGGCGGGCCTCGATCAGTGCCTGCATATTGCTGCCGCGACCGGAGATCAAGATGACAAGGGACTTCATGGGAGCGGTGGGGGAGACGCGATTCGTTGCTTACTCAATTATTGTTTGAGCCGCGCCGGGATCACGCTCTCGGATGGTACCGATGTGCCATACGGTCTCGCCTGCAGAGTGTAATATTTGCTTCGCCAATTCAATATTTTCTGGGGCAATGATCAGAGCCATTCCGATACCACAATTGAAGACTCGGTGCATCTCGCTATCAGTCACATTGCCTTCTTGTTGAAGCCAGTGGAAAAGGGGGGGCATCTCCCATGCGGATTTCTGCAGCACTGCGGTGACGTTTTCAGGTAAGACGCGAGGGATATTTTCCACCAACCCGCCACCGGTGATATGGGCCATACCTTTAACCGGTAGATGCCGCATCAGTTCAAGCAGTGGCTTCACATAAATACGGGTTGGGGTCATGATCATGTCTCCTAACGCCGTACCGTTAAAATCAGTAGACAGGTCTGTGTGGTTCTTTTCAATAATCTTACGGATCAGTGAGTATCCGTTAGAGTGTGCGCCGCTGGAAGCTAAGCCCAACAGGGCATCACCCGGCTGGATAGTGAGTCCGGTGATGATCATGTCCTTCTCAACCACCCCTACGGCAAAGCCTGCAAGGTCATACTCACCCTCTGGATACATGCCAGGCATTTCTGCGGTTTCGCCGCCGATCAGGGCGCAGCCCGCTTGTTCACAGCCTGCAGCGATGCCCTTGACGACTCGGGTAGCGATGTCGACATCCAACCGGCCACAAGCGAAGTAATCCAGAAAGAATAATGGCTCCGCTCCCTGCACCAGGATATCGTTGACGCTCATCGCGACCAAGTCTATGCCCACACTATCATGCTTGCCGAGTTCGAATGCGAGCTTCAATTTAGTGCCGACACCATCGGTTCCTGTCACTAACACTGGGTTACGGTATTTTTTGGAGATTTCGAACAGCGCTCCAAAACCGCCGATTCCGGCAAGTACTTCTGGGCGCATGGTGCGCTTAGCGTAGGGCTTGATATTCTCCACCAAGCGATCGCCGGCATCGATGTCTACACCAGCATCTCGATAGGATAGATGGGTTGGAAGTGGGTTTCCCGAATTGGACTCAGTCAAGGCTACCTCTAAGAGTTAAAGATGTTAACTAAATACGATTACTAACCGAGAACAGAAATAAAGAGTGTCGCTGCAACATATGTTTATAAAGAGGTAGATTTCTTGTCAGCGGATCAGTATCGAACACGGGGTTTAAATTATTATGGGTGTTCGTAAGTTGAGTTCTCGTTTCATTGCAGATAGAGTGCAAGATTAAGTATACGATTTTACCGTAAATGGGCCTTAAACACTCCGACGATCTGCATTATCTATGGTGGCTGGCGCTTGCCGCCGCCGCTGGAGTGCTGGTTTATTTACTAAGCCCAATACTCGCTCCATTCATGCTGGCGGGGATCATTGCCTATATTTGCAATCCGTTGATGGCGCGAATAGCGGCGGGGAAAATTTCGCGTACCCTTGGCGCCTTATTGGTGATTCTGTTGTTGCTGAGTGTTTTTCTGGCATTGGTTCTGATCATGTTGCCGTTGTTCGAGAAAGAAATCTCACGATTGATTGAGCGGGCGCCGGACTATCTTGAAACAATCAAGATCAACTTAATCCCCTGGCTGGAAGCGTATCTGGGCATTAACCTAGATCTAGATGTTGCCACGCTCAAGCAATTGTTGGTGCAGCACTGGCAGAGTGCGGGTGGGGCGGCAGCGAAGCTGCTGCCATCACTCACCAGCGGTGGGATGGCGGT
>Ga0209553_1000126_pt1 | contig 36563 bp, 29 predicted proteins | sample LauGreFBDMM110DN_2_FD_188217 | JGI IMG/M metagenome (GOLD analysis project Ga0209553, IMG submission 188217) | Freshwater lake microbial communities from Lake Michigan, USA - Fa13.BD.MM110.DN (SPAdes) (version 2) | ecosystem: Environmental > Aquatic > Freshwater > Lake | place: Lake Michigan...
GCATCGCGAGATAATGCGCCGCGTCTTCACCAAAGCAAAGCGCCGCGAGAAACTCGAGAAGCTCGAATGCTGCTGAGAATGCCAGGCAGTACGCGAGAATGGAGATCACGCGCCATCCGCGCTTTGCGATCACCTGTTCGCGAATGAGAATCTCTCGAGCAAGGATTGCTGGAACGAAGCCCTGAAGGAAGTGCCCGACTCGGTCGTAGTCATTGCGATCGCGTCCGAGCAACTCCTGCACCCACTCACCAATCGGCACAAATTCGTAGGTGTACTTGCCTCCGATCACGAGGAAGAGTGCATGCGCAGCAAGTAGACAGAAGAGCAGCGGAGTGCAAGGCAGTTTGCGCCACCAACCGAACCAACCAATGAGCGCGCCCACCACCCAGAAGCACTCAAGGATCCATGTCAATCGATCACGAGGATCAATCGCGCTCCACAACAGCGCCATGGCAACGACAAGCACAACGACAGAACGCCAACGCGCGAAGTGTGCCACAGTCGAACTCAGAACCACTCCTTTTTGCCCTGCTGATAGATACGGACGAACTCGGCATCTGTTTTCGTGAGATATGTGATTCCCTCGATCAGCCCAATGATGTACATCACAGTCCCACCAACACCGCAGGTGAGAAGCGTTACGAGGAGCATGATGATGCCCGCAGTCGTGTAACCGAGAATAAACTTGTGAATGCCAAGCGCGCCCAGAAGGATGCCGAGGACTCCGCAAACGATGCGCTTGCTGTCCACGGTTGGTGGCGCCCAGTACGGCGGCGGTGCGGAGTTCGGAAAGTTCGTCATAGCGATCATCAACCTTTCGAGAGTTCTCGGCGAGTGAGCCGCGCGACAGTTGCGCTCATCAATAGTCGACGATGGTACGCCACCGCGAGGTAGTCATTGATCGGCGAAGACCTACCCTTCAAAGTGATCGCGATCGTCCCGCGGAGAACTTGGGTAGTCCAGATTCGAGTTTCAGCGGCACTCAAGCGCAAACCGCGCGTCGATAAAGAGACAGGGGGAGTGGAATCCACGCTTCACCTCGACAGATCCTTCATCGCACGATGTGTTACCAGATTCTTCGCGTGGCCTAAGGATGCATCTGGCGCCCAGCCTACGAATACCGGCACACGAACACCGGCACGCGAGATCCGAAACGCTTCGGCAGCATCAGTCGCACCGAATGGATCGCCCGCGAGCGGTAAATCATTCAATCCAAAAACACAAGCACCCCATACGAATATGGGGTGCTTGAAAAAGTAGCAGTTGGAGCCTTCAAGGCCGTTTCCGGCCGAAGAACCGTCGTGAGACGGACGAGAGAAGTGTTGACGAATTCATGAGGTCGATTGCTCGAGCCTACATGTCTAAGAATATTCCCTTAGAAAGGAGGTGATCCAGCCGCAGGTTCCCCTACGGCTACCTTGTTACGACTTAGTCCCAGTCACCAGCCTTGCCGTAGGCACCCCAGTATCGGGGCGACTTCGGGCACTGCCAGCTCCCATGACTTGACGGGCGGTGTGTACAAGGCTCAGGAACATATTCACCGCGGCGTAGCTGATCCGCGATTACTAGCGATTCCGACTTCACGGAGGCGGGTTGCAGCCTCCGATCTGAACTGGGGCGGACTTTATGCGATTTGCTCCACCTCGCGGTCTTGCATCGTTCTGTATCCGCCATTGTAGCACGTGTGCAGCCCTAGGCATAAGGGCCATGAGGACTTGACGTCATCCCCACCTTCCTCCGGTTTGACACCGGCAGTCTCGCTAGAGTCCTCACCATTACGTGTTAGCAACTAACGACAGGGGTTGCGCTCGTTGAGGGACTTAACCCGACACTTCACAGCACGAGCTGACGACAGCCATGCAGCACCTGTCCATGTTCCGGTCTTGCGACTGTCCTCCCACTTTCATGGGACTAATTCATGGATGTCAAGCCTAGGATAAGGTTCTTCGCGTTGCTTCGAATTAAGCCACATGCTCCACCGCTTGTGTGAGCCCCCGTCAATTCCTTTGAGTTTTAGCCTTGCGACCGTACTCCCCAGGCGGCGCACTTAACACTTTTGCTTCGGCCACGAGGGCGTCAAACCCCCGCGACCCAGTGCGCATCGTTTACGGCGTGGACTACCGGGGTATCTAATCCCGTTTGCTCCCCACGCTTTCGTTCCTCAGTGTCAGGATGAGCCCAGCAGCCTGTCTTCACCTTTGGCATTCCGATAGATATCTACGCATTTCACCGCTCCACCTATCGTTCTGGCTGCCTCTACTCACCTCAAGAATTGTGGTTCGCCGAGCAGTTCCACGGTTGAGCCGTGGTATTTCACTCGACGCCTACAATTCCACCTACGAACCCTTTAAGCCCAGTGATTCCGATTAACGCTCGAGACCTCTGTATTACCGCGGCTGCTGGCACAGAGTTAGCCGTCTCTTCCTTTGGGTATGGTCATTGTGTTCCTGTACCCTGACAGTGGTTTACACTCCGAAAAGCGTCATCCCACACGCGGCATTGCCCCATCACACTTTCGTGCATTGTGGAAGATTCGTTACTGCAGCCTCCCGTAGGAGTCCGGACAGTGTCTCAGTTCCGATGCGGCGGATCGTGCTCTCACACCCGCTACCCGTCTAAGCCTTGGTGAGCCATTACCTCACCAACTAGCTGATAGGACATTCCCCGCTCTCAAGGTGGTAAACCTTTGCTCCGTAGAGATCATCGGGTATTACTTTGGGTTTCCCCAAGCTATCCCCGGCCTCGAGGCACGTAGAAATGCATTCCTCGCCCTTTCGCCACTCATGTATTGCTACACGCGTTCGACTTGCATGTTTTAGCCATGCCGCCAGCGTTCAATCTGAGCCAGGATCAAACTCTTCAATGAAGTTTATTGTGCGAGCCGAAGCTCGCGCGACTTCGAGGAGAAATTTGCCTGACTGAACTGACAACGACTATTCGTCATCAGTCGGTCTTCGATGCTTCAGAGCATCTCCATCAGGCGGCAAACCCGATGGTTTTGAACCAACATTCGTTACCCCAGATTACTTGCGTAACCTGCGGCAAACGATCAATCTGAATTGACCAATTGTCTTTGGCATTACGAGAGAATGTTGGTCCTGCCATCGCAAGTTATCCCTTGAGTTTCCTCAAGAGTTTCCTTCGATGACGGGATTTCGTCTGCAAATCCGGCCGTAAACCGGTCTTCACAGAGCGACACATTCTCGCGGCGTTCCAACTGCTGACTTGTCAAAGAAAGCGCGACACGAAGTCGCTCCCCTCGGTAGAGGGTCGGACAGTTTAGCGAAGTGATTGTTGCTGTCAAGGGGTTGAGTCGCTTCGACGACAAAAATCCCACTCCACGGAGCTCAAGTTGATCACAATTCTTCGTCGGGGCGAATAACGTTTTGCTTATTGACCGAAATGCGCCCGAAGTCGCGATTCTGGACGGCATTCCACCACTTGTCCACAAAAATTTCCCCGGCCGCGGGTCTCGAGGAGCGCGCTTCGGCCCGGTCCAACCACTCTGATGCCACTGCCTAGACTGCCAATGCACTCGCTTCTGAGTGGCCCTTCGTCGTTCAAGCCCATCACTCCCTTTGCTCTTCATATGAGTACGAACCAAGTTACCGCCGATCCCTTTCACGCACGTGCATCGCTGGCTACGCCCTACGGCGAGAAGTCTTATTACAAGCTCGATGCGCTCGCGTCGCTTGGCGACTATCGAAAACTCCCGCTCTCCATTCGTGTGCTGCTCGAAAGCTGCCTCCGCAACTTCGACAATTTCATCGTCACCGAAGCGCACCTCAAAGCACTGCTGCAATACAACGCGAAGAACGTTGGCGAGCACGAGATTCCATTCATGCCAGGACGTGTGGTGCTGCAAGACTTCACTGGTGTTCCGTGCGTCGTCGATCTTGCTGCGATGCGTGCTGCGATGCAGCGACTCGGCGGTGATCCCACGAAAGTGAATCCGCTCGTTCCATGCGATCTCGTGATTGATCACTCTGTGCAAGTCGATGCGTTTGCTTCAGGCGCGGCATTGACGATCAATGGCGAGCATGAATTCGCGCGCAACAAAGAGCGATACGAGTTTCTCAAGTGGGGACAAGGCGCGTTCTCGAATTTCTCTGTCGTGCCTCCAGCAACGGGCATCGTGCATCAAGTGAATCTTGAGTACCTCGCGAAAGTTGTGTGGGAGAAAGATGGCGTGCTCTATCCAGACTCGCTCGTCGGCACGGACAGCCACACCACCATGATCAATGGACTCGGTGTTGTGGGCTGGGGTGTTGGCGGCATCGAAGCAGAAGCCGTAATGCTCGGGCAGCCTATTTACATGCTTATTCCTGAAGTGGTTGGCGTGAAACTTCTTGGCCGATTGCCCGAAGGCGTCACCGCAACAGACATGGTGCTTCGTGTCACCGAAATGCTTCGCAAGCACGGTGTTGTCAACAAGTTCGTCGAGTTCTTCGGACCAGGACTTGCTGACATGCCCCTCGCGAATCGCGCGACGATTGCGAACATGGCCCCCGAGTACGGCGCAACGATCGGCTTCTTTCCTGTCGATGAACAAGCACTTGCGTACATGCGACTCTCGGGTCGACCAGAAGCGCTCGTGCAAACCGTCGAAGCGTATTGCAAGGCGAATGGCTTCTGGCGCGAAGATGATTCTCGCGTGGTGTACTCAAGTGAGGTCGAGCTTGATCTCTCGACGATCGAGCCCGCACTTGCGGGACCTGCGCGACCACAAGACCGTGTGCCGCTCTCAACCGCGCGCACCGCGTGGCAGCGCGACCTTGCGAAAACGTACAACAAGGGTGCGGCAGCGGCGACGCCGAACGCGACATCGATGACCGCTATCGATGGTGTCGCGGTGCGTGATGAAGATGGTCATGAGTTCCAACTCAAACACGGCGCGGTCGTCATCGCTGCAATCACGAGTTGCACGAACACTTCCAATCCGAGCGTGATGATCGCCGCAGGACTTGTTGCGAAGAAAGCGGCTGCGTTTGGATTGACGCGTAAACCGTGGGTAAAAACATCACTCGCGCCCGGCTCAAAGGTCGTGACGGAGTATCTCGACGCGTCGTCGCTCACGGCGCCGCTTGAAGCGTTGGGCTTCTACACCGTTGGTTACGGCTGCACGACATGTATTGGAAACTCTGGTCCGCTCTCTGAGTGCATCACGAAGGCAATCAAGGAAGGCGATCTTGCAGTCGCGAGTGTGCTCTCGGGCAATCGCAACTTCGAAGCACGCGTGCATCAGGACGTGCGCGCGAACTATCTCGCCTCCCCGCCGCTGTGCGTCGCGTATGCAATCGCCGGCACGATTGACATTGATCTTCAAAACGACGCGCTCGCGATGAGTGCTGACGGAAGACCTGTGTACCTCAAGGACATCTGGCCCACGCAAAGCGAAGTGGAATCCGCCGTGCATCAGTTCGTGACGCGTGCGCAGTTTGAACGACAGTACGCGGATGTGTTCAAGGGTTCAGATGCGTGGCAAGCGATTGCTGTTGGCGAAGGCGCGATGTACGCGTGGGATAGCAGTTCGACCTACATTCAAGAGCCACCGTTCTTTCTCGATATGAAGAAGCAAGCCGGCACGATCTCTTCTGTGCACGGCGCACGGTGCCTCGCGCGACTTGGCGATTCTGTCACGACTGATCACATCTCACCAGCGGGTGACATCAAGAAGGATGGACCTGCGGGTAGGTACCTCACGGAGCAAGGCGTCGCGAGCTCGATGTTCAACAGTTACGGATCGCGTCGTGGCAATGATCGCGTGATGACGCGCGGGACATTCGCAAATACTCGTATCAAGAACGAACTCGCGCCAGGTACGACGGGCGGCGTGACGATGGACTTCACCGACGGAACTGTGAAATCGATCTACGACGCGAGTATGAGTTACCGCGAGACGCACACGCCACTCATCGTGCTGACCGGCAAGGATTACGGCATGGGCTCTTCACGCGATTGGGCTGCGAAGGGAACGTTCTTGCTTGGCGTCAAGGTTGTCATCGCGGAGAGCTACGAGCGCATTCATCGCTCGAACCTGGTGGGCATGGGCGTGCTTCCGCTCACTTTTCTCGAAGGGCAGACGCGCAACTCACTCGACCTCAAGGGCGACGAACACTTCGATATCGACATCCCCTCCGACCTCAAGGCGCGACAATCCATCAAGGTGATTGCGACTCGCGCGGACGGATCGACGATTGCGTTTAGCACGCTGTGCCGAGTCGATACCCCAGTGGAAGTTGAGTACTACCGCAACGGCGGCATTCTCAATACTGTGCTTCGCAAGATGATGGCGTAAGCACAGTTCGCCTACACGACCGATCAACGGCGCATGCAAGTGCGCCGTTTTTCTTTTTGGTTTTCGACTGGAAAAAAGGCGGTGAAATGGAAGCGCACGTGCATCGCGTGGTACATCCGTTCATATGGAATTGAAGATCGGCTCGCGAATACTGTGTGCTCTGCATAGCCTCATGCTCTGGCGACTCCCTACTCCCACCGATGCAATTGCGTTTGCTGCGTGGGAAGCAGACGCGCTCGGATCGTGGTGCTCGCGCTGTGGCGTTTCACTTCGCTGCTCGGCGACGGGCGCCGATGGAGCCTGCGCGGAATGCCGCGGTCGGCAGTTCGCGTATCACGCCGTCACACGGCTCGGTTCCTATCACGATCCACTTGATGTGTGGGTTCGCATGATCAAATCGCGCGGCTGGAAGGCGATGGCGGAACACCTCGGCATGATGCTCGCGGCGCGCGCGCCGCCTGTCGATGTTGTCGTTCCGGTGCCGATGCATCGCATTCGGCGCGAGGTCCGCGGCATCGATCACGCGGGAGAACTTGCGCGAGCGATCGCTGTCGCGCTCGATGTGCCGGTCTGCTACGCACTCTCGCAAAAGCTTGCTGCTCGTCAGATGGGCGCGAGTCGGACCGCGCGTCTACTCAATACACAACGATTTCAATTGAGCCGTGCGGCAAGTTCGCTTGCGGGCGCTCGCATCGCGCTTGTCGATGATGTGCGGACAACTGGCAGCACGCTGCAGTCTGCTGCGGCGCAACTGCGCGATGTTGGTGTCGCGCGTATCGAAGCGCTTGTTGTTGCGGTTCGCGATCCGGTTCCGGAAGAGGAGGATCTCTAACGCGTTGGCAGATGCTACGAATGTGACGGCGATGGACGTTTCGGTTGCGAGTGCGGCGGTTGCGGCGGTTGCGGCGGTTGCAGCGGCCAGTACGGTTACGTCGTCATCGGCGGTGCTGTTGCATTTCGAGTCGGCATGGCCCACGGAAGAAGCGCGAGCGGAGGGAGCCCAACCAGAATCGAGATACCGAAGAACCATTCGTACCCAACTTGCTCGACAAGGAATCCTGACACGCCTCCGACGACTGCGCCCGCGAGGTACATGAGTCCGGACAGAATCGCGTATTGCGCTGCTGCGAACTTTGGTTCGCACAGTTCCATGAAGTACGCGACGAATGCTGCGCTTACGAGTCCGTTGCAGAAACTTTCTGTGGCAATCACGCCCACGAAGGTCGGCATCGACTTGCCTGTCTGTGCGAGCACGATGTACCCAGCATTCGATGCCACTTGAAGTGCGCCGAAGACAAGGAGCGAACGGAACAACCCGAAGCGCAGCACACAGAAACCACCGATGAGTGCTCCGAAAATCGTCATCGCGAATCCACCCGCCTGACGAATGAGCCCGATGTCCTCAACCGTAAAGCCGATCTCTTGCTTCAAGAACGGCATGGTCATCCTGTTGCCGAGTAAGTCAGGGAGACGAAACATCAGCGCGACAAGAATCACGAGGAGGAATCGACTGCCGAAGGCTCGGATGAACGACTGCACGGGCTCGATCATCGCTTCGTTCAGGCCGCGCACCGGCGCTCGTCGCGGCGGTTCTGGTGCGAGGAATGCTGCGAGTACACCGATGAGCATCGCTGCGCCACCGCAGCCGATCAAGATTCTCCATGCCATCTCTCTCGCAAGCGGATCTGACGCGCCACCGAAGATTTCCGCCACGGTTGGGACGAGCATCAGGATCAGCGCGCCGATCGAAACGAAGGCGACTCGATAGCCCATGACGAATGCGCTCGCCGCGGGGCCTTCAATGACACCAGAGGCGGCGTCGGTTCGATGCGCGTCGACTGCTGCGTCGAGCGTCGCGGAGAGAATCGCGACGCCGAGTCCGAGGATTGCAACAGGGAGAAGTGGCGACGAAAGCGTTGCGGGTCCGCACCACGCCATTGCACCGATCGCAACAACAAGCAGCGTGCAGAGCAACGCGATCCAACTTCTGCGGAGCCCTAGAAATGCAAATCCTGGCGCCCGATAGCAATCGAGCAGCGGAGCCCATAGAAGTTTCAACCCATACGGAAGCGTCGCGAACGCAAGCAGTCCAATAGAGCTTGCGGGGACATTGATGTCCGCGAGCCATGCGGAAAGTGTGTCGTTCAGCAACACATTCGGCAGTCCGCTTGCAAAGCCAAGCACGCCAATCGCAACGACGAGACGTTTCTTACTCACCACGGGAACACCGACGATCTTTGAAGCGCTCTCACTCATAGAGCATCGCCCCGCGCACGAAGCGTGAGTTCAGTGCGCGGGCCATGCACCGCATGTCCAGCGGGAACGCTTGTCGTGAGAAACACGCCGCCAGCGACCACTGCGCCAGCGCCGATCACTGTTTCTCCGCCGAGAATTGTCGCGCCCGCATACACAGTGACGTCGTCTTCAAGCGTGGGATGGCGCTTGTAGCCTTTGCGCAAAGAACCATCCGGCTCGCGATCGAAACTCTTCGCGCCCAGCGTGACGCCCTGATAGATCTTGCAATGCTTCCCGATCACAGTTGTCTCACCGATCACCACACCGGTGCCGTGATCGATGAAGAAACCACTGCCGATCTGCGCGCCCGGATGGATGTCGATGCCCGTCAATCGATGTGCGTACTCACCGATCATGCGCGGCAACAGTGGAACATTCGCGCGACTGAGTTCGTGTGCGATGCGATGCGCAGAGAGCGCGAAAAATCCTGGGTAGCACAGCAAGACTTCGTCCTTGCTTCGCGCTGCGGGATCGCCACGGTAAGCAGCCTCGATATCAGTCAGCAGCAGTGCGCGGATCGACGGAAGTGCAGCAAGAAGTGCGCCAGTACTCGTGAGTGCGCGGTCTCTCGCGCTCTCAGCGTCGAGCGTGTCTGCCATGCGATAGGCGGCCGCGATCTGCGCAGCAAGACGCGACTCAAGTTCTGGAAGTGTGCGCCGAAGCCACTCTGCGGGCTCAACGCGCCCGAGCAATCGCGGAAAGAGCGCGAGCCGCAAGGTCTCTACGCACCATGCAACTTCACTAAGTTCGGGCGGACCACCGGCTGGTGCTGGATCTCCGCGGTACTCCGCTAAGAGCGACTGCACTGTCGCATCAAGTGGGTGACCATGTCCGCGAGTCGGCATGCAAGGCAGCGTACAGCGATCGAGGGAACGAAGTCCGCGCGCGCCGCAAACTCACTTTTCATTGAAGACTTCGTCAGCGAAGTCGCCGACTTTCTTCTGATAGGCGTCGCTCTTGTCTTTGATGTGCTCCGCGCTTTCGCGCGCCTTCCCGAGCGTGCTTTTCGCCTTGAACCCGTCACCGTCTGGATCGCTCGGATCGACGGGTGGTGGAGGCGGAGGAGGCGGCGTCGCGACCGTGTATTCTTCGCACCCGCTCAAAAGTGAGGCGGAGGACAGCGCGCAAGCGGCGATGGAAACACACAGCGTGATTTCCATCATCCCCCGCAAGCCTTGCCTTGAACATCGTTTTCTCTGTGTCCGTAGCATGAAGTTCTCCGTCGAAGTGAAACCGTCGCGAGCACCGATAGTACCAACCTCCCTCATCCATCCAATCCATCGCCGCCTCTCTAAGGAACCTGTATTCATGAATCTTCGTCGCACCGTGTCCGCCGCCGCGCTCGCATTGAGCGCTTCCGTCTTCGCCCAATTCAATCCCAATATGGACTACACCTCCCTTCCGCCGGAGCCGACTGAAGTTGAACAACAACTCAGCGCCGCTTCGCTCTCACTTTCTGCCGCAATCTCGAAGGCTGAGCAAGCCGCTGGTGGCAGCACCGTCGACGCTCGCGCAATCCTTCAGCAACCATTGAAGTACGAAGTCACCGTCTCGGTTGGCGGCGTTGCCAAGAAGGTCATCGTCGATGGCGCAACCGGCGCATGCACTTTCCCAAGACTCACCGTCACTGAAGCCGCTGCGATTGCCACGAAGTTGCATCCTGGCTCGGTGCGCAGCGCTGGTTTCGACTACAGCGTCGATCCAGCAACCGCGGTCGTCGACATCTACGAAGGTGGCAAGCATTTCAATGTCGTGATCAATGCGATCGATGGCACTGTCGTGGCTGACAAAGAAGTTCCGCGCTTTCCAGGCGCAGCCACAGTCGGCGAAGCGACAACGATGCCAGACGGGCTCATGTTCTACGACCTCGTCGAGGGCACAGGCGCGATGCCTGAGGGCAAGCAGTCCACTGTGAAGGTGCACTACACCGGTTGGCTCGTCGATGGAACGAAGTTCGATTCAAGCCTCGATCGCGATGCACCCGCGCAGTTCATGCTCGGTGGCGTCATTCCAGGTTGGACTGAAGGCGTCGGCTCCATGAAGCTTGGTGGCAAGCGCAAGCTCATCATCCCATTCGCGATTGCATACGGCGAGCGCGGTCGCGGACCGATTCCACCGAAGGCAACACTTATCTTCGATGTCGAGTTGCTCGAGATCACGGAACCTGCAGCAGCGCCCGCAATTCCTGGTGCACCAGCACCGAAGTAAGTCGATTCACTGGACACAATAAGAGGGCGTCGTGCTTGCACGACGCCCTCTTTCATTTCATCGCTCGCAAACAAAACGCATCACGCGCGCCGCGAGTATTCGGCCTCAATCGCAAGCACTTTCTCGAGACGGCGTTGATGACGCGCCTCATGCGTGTACTGCGCACTGAGAAACGCTGTCACCATTTCTTCAGCGACCGCCGTACCAATGACGCGTCCGCCAAGCACAAGCACATTCATCGCATCGTGCTCAACACCTTGGTGCGCGCTGTAGTGATCCGCGCAGTTTCCTGCACGCACACCCGGAATCTTGTTCGCCGCAACGCTCGCGCCAATGCCGGAGCCACACAGCAAGAGCCCTCGCTCTGCCTCTCCGTTCACGACCGCAAGCCCGAGCTTCTTCGCGAAGTCTGGGTAGTCCACGCTCGTGAGTGAATCCGTTCCGAGATCGATGACTTCATGACCGAGCGCAATCACGAACGGCTTGAGTGACTCCTTCAACAAGAACCCAGCATGATCAGACGCGAGTGCGACTTTCATGCGCGGGCTCCCGCGGCGCGCGCAAGCACACGCTTCGCAGCTGCGTACACAGCGTCGACGGTGAATCCAAAGTGCTTCGCAACCTCGGCGCCCTTTCCACTCGCGCCGTACGAATGCATGCCGACCATTTCGCCGTCAAGCCCTGCGAAGCGATCCCAACCGACGGTCGACGATGCTTCCACAGTGACGCGCGCGCGCACGCTCATCGGAATCACACTCTCGCGATACGCGGCGTCTTGGCGATCGAACAGTGACCAGCAAGGCAAGCTCACCACGCGGCTGCGAATGCCCTCCGCAGCGAGTCGCTCATGCGTTCCAAGCGCGAGGTGCACTTCGCTACCGCTTGAAATCAGCAGGATTTCAGGCGTTCCTTCGCAGTCGGCGAGAACGTAGCCGCCCTTCTGTGTCAGTTGCGCCGCGCCGAACTTTGTGCGATCGAGCGTCGGAAGATTCTGCCGTGTCAGCGTGATCGTCGCCGCGTGATGCGTGTTCAACATCATGCTTCGGTAGCACTCCGCGACTTCATTCGCATCGCACGGTCGGTAGAGATCCATGTTTGGAATCGAACGCAGTCCAATGAGTTGCTCAATCGGCTCGTGTGTTGGTCCGTCTTCGCCAACCCAGATGGAATCGTGCGTGAACACATTCATCACAGGAATGCCCATCAACGCGCCAAGGCGAAGGCTGCCGCGCGCGTAATCGCTGAAGATGAGAAAGCCCGATCCATACGCGCGCATCCCAGAGAGCGTCATGCCGTTGAGTGCTGCCGCCATCGCGTGCTCGCGGATGCCGAAGTGCATGTTGCGACCTGCTCGATTGCTTCGACTGAATGCGCCGCCGCACTCATCGAAGGTCAGCATCGTCTTCGTACTTGGCGCAAGATCTGCTGAACCGCCCGCAAGCCACGGGACTTTCTTCGCGATCGCGTTCAACACTTTGCCACCTGTGTTGCGTGATGCATCACCCTTGGCATCGGTTGGGAAAACTGGGATCTCCGAGTCCCAGCCTTCGGGCAATTCGCCAGCGACCAACTGCTCGACTTCCTTCGCGAGATACGGATACGCCTTCGCATACGCCGCGAATCGTTCCTCCCACGCGATGCGTGCAGCAGCGCCACGCGCACCGATGAGTGCATCGAATCGCTCCGTCACGCCTTCAGGCACGAGGAATGTTGGTTCCACTGGCCAGCCGTAAACAGCCTTCGTTGCAGCGATTTCCGCGACGCCGAGTGCTTCGCCGTGCGCTTCTCTCGTGTCTTGTCGCTTGGGACTTCCCCAACCGATGTGACTATCCACGATGATGAGCGTCGGTCGATCGGTGCATGTGCGTGCGTGCTCGTAGGCACGATTGAGTGCACCGAGATCATTCGCATCACCAACGCGCAAGACATTCCATCCGTAGCCGATGTATCGAGTCGCGACATCATCGGAATACGCAAGTGACGTGTTGCCTTCAATCGTGATGTGATTGAAGTCGTAGATCCAACACACATTCGCAAGACCAAGATGACCAGCCAGGCTCGCCGCTTCGCCAGAGATTCCTTCCATCATGCAACCGTCGCCGCAGATCGACCACACGCGGTAATCGAAGATTGGATATCCAGGTCGGTTGTAGCGCGCGCCGAGTATCTGTGATGCGATCGCCATACCGACGGATGTTGCAAGTCCTTGTCCGAGAGGCCCAGTCGTTGTCTCCACGCCAACCGTGTGGTGAAACTCAGGATGACCAGGCGTGATACTGCCGAGTTGACGAAACTGACGAAGATCATCGACCGTGAGCGCTGGCTTCGTTCCGCCGCCGACATCCGTCGCTTCGATTCCCGCAAGATAGATGAGCGAGTAGAGCAACATCGATGCGTGACCATTCGAAAGCACGAAGCGATCGCGGTTCGCCCAGTGCGGCGCCTTCGGGTCATAGGTCATCGCGTTCTGCCATAGCGCATACGCAACAGGCGCGAGTGCCATCGGCGTGCCTGGGTGTCCAGAATCCGCCGCTTGCACGCCATCCATAGAGAGCGTGCGAATAGTGTTGATCGCAAGGTTGTCGATGTCCTCAGTGCCCGCTGGCGTGCCAGCGTTGGTGCGGAATACGAGTGGAGTTGCTGTGGTTGAAGCGCTCATAGTAAAATCCAGGTTGGACTGATGAAGAGGCATGGTACGGGCATTAATCGCCCTCTCTTTCTCGCGCTTTCGCAGTCGACCTCACGCGTGCTTGTGATCGTCGGACGCGCGAGGCCGCGGTGGCTCACTACTCGGCGCGGACGCGAGTCGAGCAATCACGACTGCGGTGATGAAGAGTCCGCTCGCTGCCTCAAGCGTTGTGATGGCTCGTGCCCACGCGTTGGTTGCAACAATGTCGCCGAAGCCGAGCGTAGTGATCGTCACCATTGAAAAATACAGCGCCTCATCCCACTCGAGCAGTTCGGAGTGCGCGTGCACCGTGCTCCAGTACGCACTCGGATCGACTGCGGAAATGTGCCTGTGCAGTGCTGAGAATCCGACGGCAACCAAGAGGTACACCACAAACCCGCCGTACACGCGATCGTCAAGTTCCGCGGAACTTCGAAGCAACGTGACACCCAAAAGCAGCGCTGCGTACATGTAGTACACAAAGAGCATGATTTCAAGAGGGCTCTTCGCAATTGCGTTGATATCAAATCCGTATCCGACGCCAGCCCACACCACCGCGCCAGCAAAGAGCGCCACGAGTGGCACCGCACGCTTCCAACTCGTCAGTGCAAAAAGGCCAAGGAGCGGAACGACCGCGATGAGTGCAGGGAAAGCGGTCGTGGGCCGACCTTCGCCATCAACGAAGAATGGATGAAAGGCGAGCAACGCAACCAAGACGAAGAGCAGTGGCAGAGTGCGATTCTTGAGCCATTTCCATGGATCGGTAGGAATGGGAAGGCCGCGCATCTGCGAACGATAACACGAACGACTCATTTGCCCCGAGAAGGCGTGATGTATCGTGCGTGCTTCAGCGAGGACGCAAAAACCAATGCCAATCAACACAAAAAAAGCGCCGCGACGAATGTTGTCCTTTCATTGCACGGGATGCATGAAGAGCGAACTCGATCGCGTGCAAGCGGCTGAAGATGCGCACGCGCTCGCGACAACTGGAAACTGGAGTGCTGGCGAAATTCTTGATCACTCCGCGAAGCTGTTCGAAGTTGGGCTCGATGGATCTTCCGAAAGCCTTGGATTCCTCCCGCGCCTGATGGGATTCCTCTTCAAACCGATGATCCTCCGCTCGAAGGCGATGCCATCGGGATACACGCTGCCTAAGGGCTCGCCGTTTCTCCCGACGCCTGGAGTCACATTCGATCAAGGCATGCAGCGCATGCGCCGAGTGCTAGCGCGACTCGATGCGGGCGAGAAAATGACGAAGCCCAGTCCATTCTTAGGATCAATGACGCATGAGAAGTGGATGCGCCTCAACCTCTTGCACTCGCAGATGCACATGGGCTTCATCGCCTACGCCTAGTCAAACCCGATCAATCGCGTTGCGAACAATGCGCGCGAGTGCTTCAAGTGCGACGGGCTTGCGAACGAGGATCAGAATTCCTGCTGCTTCAGCGCGCGCTTGATCGGACGCGTCGCCGTAGCCAGTGCAACACACCACTCCGAGCGTTGGCCAGCGCCGTCGCACCACCTTCGCAAGTGCGATGCCATACATGCCCGGCATCATGAGATCTGTGATGAGCAGTGAGAATGCTGCATCGACCTCAAGAATCTTTAACGCTGCTTCAGCACTTTCTGCGGCTACCACGGCGTAACCGAGTTCGCGGAGGAGTTCCTGAGCCACCTCGCGAACGACGCGTTCATCGTCCACGAACAACACGCGCTCACCGAGCCTCGCTCGCGGCATGTCGCATTGCGCGTCAGAATTATCGCGTTCTATCCTCGGATCCATCATGGCTCCTCAACCACGTGTCGACTCGCACCACGAAAGGCGCGTTCTGCGTTCGAAGATACATCAGGCTGCGGTTGAGGCGGCAAGTTCCCCATTCACGGTTGAACAAATGGGGAACCTGCCCCATTCAAGGCCTTCACTTCCGATTCGAGTAAGTGGCTGTAGAGTTCTCGCTATGCAGGTAACACCTTCTCGGTCGCTTCGGAGTATTGCTTGCCTCCTCATTGGTGCTGCGCTCATCGCAGGCTTTGCGCAGGGGTCTGTCCCTCAGAGCAAACCCGCCGCGACTGCGCCGACAGTTCCACCGGCAACCGCGCTGCCTCGACTCCTTGTTTTCTCAAAGACGGCTAGTTTTCGACACGACTCGATCCCCACTGGGATCGCGTGCATTCGCGAACTCCTCAGCGCACGATATGAAATCGATGCGACGGAGGATGCATCTGTCTTCACCGCAGAAAATCTCGCCCGATACAAGGCGATCGTGTTCCTCTCCACCACAGGGAACATTCTCGATCCCGCACAAGAAGCTGCCCTTGAGAAGTTCGTGCATGCTGGCGGCGGATTTGCTGGCATTCATGCGGCTGCCGACACGGAACACGAATGGCCGTGGTACGGAAAACTTGTCGGTGCGTACTTTCTCACGCATCCGAAACCACAAGAATCGACCGTGATAGTTGAGAAAAAAGACCATCCCTCCACCGCGATGCTGCCAGATCGATGGACGCGATTTGATGAGTGGTATGTCTACAAAGACAACCCTCGCGCCCGCGTGCATGTGCTCGCCTCGCTCGATGACAGCACTGTCGAAGGCGACGACATGAATGGCGATCACCCCATCGCGTGGTTCCAAGAATTTGAGGGCGGACGGTCGTGGTACACCGGTGGTGGGCACACAAAGGAGAGCTACGCGGAGCCACTCTTTCGTGCGCACATCGAGGCGGGAATTCGTTGGGCTGCGGGCGAGTCGATGCCATCCGCAACTGCCCCCACAACTCCTCTCACACCGCTGAAGTAACGGGATGGGAGGGGGGGGCAGAATCTGTGAAATTTTTAAAAAAATTGTCCCAGAGTGGTGAACTGCTTCTTCCCTTTTACGAAAAGTCCCGCTATATTCCTGTTGTCGGAAAGCAAAAGCGAGCCGACACCAAACAAGATCTTTTCCCCCATGGGGCTACTGTCTAGCCGATCAGACAGTGGCCCTTTTTATTTGGTCACGAGCTTTCCCTAGCGCTGCGGGGCTGACCGAACTCCGCGCGTGAGAAACGCTGCCGGGCCCGATTGAAGACTTGCGCGATCCGCTACCGCGTCAGCGAGTAAGCGCCCAAGAACAGGGACAAACTTAAATGCGTGACCGTTACACGCCGTCGCGACAATGACATTCGGTGACTCTGGGGAGAGTGAATCGACGATGAAGTGGCCGTCCATCGACTCCGTGTACAGGCACGATGCGCTCGCGACGACCTCAGCATCACGCGCAACCTTAACAAACTGCCCTACGCGCTGACGCACGCTTTCAGCCGCAGCATCCGACACACTGCGCGCCATCGACGCAGGATCAACCGCGCTTCCCCCGTGCTGGTGAATTCCAATCTTGAGCCCATGCGGTGCACCCATGCCTTCAAACGCAGGAACTCCGTACGGCGCGCCACCTTCACCATCGTCGAACAGCCACACGGGCATCGCATTCGTGCTCAATGCTGAAGCGATTGCGGATTTGGCGCCTGCGCCGAGCCACACGATTATCTGCTGCGTCGGCGTGAGATTGAATGCGCGCAAACTCTCGTCATGCGATAACAACTTCGGCGCCCACGCTCCACCGCATACGACAAGCGTCGATGTGTCCACCGTGCTGCCGTCGGCAAAATGCACGCGAACTCCGTTGTTGTGATTGATCCAATGCGTGACTTCTGTGTTGGTGCGAATCTCAGCGCCTGCATTGCGCGCACGCTCGAGCTGCACGCGAATGGTCTCTTCTGGTCGAATGAATCCTGCGTCGTGTTCGTACACGAGCTCCCATGCCGCGGGCAGATCGAACGCGTTGAACTTCCTCGACGCTTCTGCGCCACTCATCGCATCGACGCGAAGATCGTGCGTCCTCGCAGCGCGAATGGTGCCCGACACAATTTCATTGTTCGCGATGCCGCCTTGCAGCAATCCGACTCGTTGAATGAGTGCGACGCCTGCATCGCGTGCGAGTCGATCGAATGCTTCGAACGCTTCGCGCAAAAGCGGCACATATCCCTCGTGCTCGAAGTATGCCAATCGAATCACACGACTTCCGCCGTGCGAACTTCCCATTGCGTGTGGCGGTTCAAATCGATCGACGCCAAGTACACGCGTACCTCTGTCTGCGATGGACGCGAGCGCGGACGAGCCAATTCCGCCGAGGCCGAGGACGATGGCATCGAAGTGCTGCATCGCGATTAGTTATCCCAACGCGAAAGCAGCATCGCAAGGTCGTCTGCGATGACCGTGCCATCGAGGGTGAGGTCAGCCAACCCGTTGCCGCCCCAACTCGAAAGAAGAATGGCGAGATCCGCCGCGTCGGTGAATCCGTCGGCGTCGAGATCGCCTGTGTTGAAGTCACGCGCGGTGACTATGAAGGAGAAGACCACTTCGGTAAACAATCCCGACGCATCCGTGCCGCGAAGCGTCATCGTGTGCGTACCGACAGAGAGGTTTCGCTTCGCAAGCACCCGACCAGTGCCGAGTGCGCCATCGATCGAACTCGTCCATGTCACGCCTCCATCGTTGAAGTACTGATCTTCCATATCCCATGCGCTGGCGTGGAAGATGACGGATGAACCTTGCGCAACAACGGCGCCACTGTTCGGTGAGAGCAGATGCACATCGGGGGGCGCGCCGCCGCCAACGGAGAATCCTTGCGGTAACTCAGCGTCAGTGGTGTTGAATCCATCGCTCACGCGAAGGCGAAATTTGCCCGCCTGCGCGCGGCTCTGCGGAAGCGATGCTGCATCGAACGCGATGGATCCCGACGCGTCGTCGAGCGCGATCGCGAACCACGCATCGCCACCGTCGGGCGAATACAACAGGTTTGCGACAAGCGCATCGCCATCGCGATCACTCGCGTTCCACTGCAGCACGACTTGATCGACGAGTACATCAACAATCCCGCGCGGCTTTCCAATCACAAGATTCATCGGCGCGATCGTGAGCGATGCAACGACGGGCGCGTGCGCACTGCGGTCAAGTTCCGCGAGCACTTCGCCTGTGCGAACTTCACGCAGCGTCACACTCGCGATCTCCCCTTCAAGTTCAAAGCGCGGCAAGACCGCGTAAAACGATGTCTTGCTGTGCACGGTGCACTGCGCATCGCATTGCGTTCGGCATCGAGCGGTGTCTTTGCGCAACGCGTGGATCAGCACGCCATCCTTGTCGTAGGCCTCGACCCACACGTTGCCGGTGGGGTCGTCGACATCAATGATGCCCGAGACCAAATCAAACGCGGGCTGCAGCGTGATGCGTCGCTGCGCATGATCGTGCGTGCCCGCGAATCGAATCGCCGGTTGTCCTGCATCAGACGCGCCACCAGCACCGCCGTCTCCTTCGCCGCTTGCTGCCGTGCATGCAGAACGCGAATCGTTGATAGCGTCGAGGTACGTCGTCTGATTCACCCACGCTTCGATCGTGTCGAGCCCCGCGTACATGATGTCCTTCTTCGTCGTCGGCATCGGCTGCGGAAGCGAGAGTGGATCACGCAGATGATTCTCGACATCGAACCCGACCGTGCCGATGGATGTCGTGTTGTGCTGTTGTCCCCAAAGATGCCCCATTTCATGCGCGAATGTGCGCTGATACTTGGAGAGTTGGGTGTTTCCAAACGCTGCCGCGCCAGGAGCACCAATCGCAACACCATTGCTGTTGTAGGGATTTCCGAGGAGCCAGCCGTAGATGAACTCTGGTCGTGTGTACCCCGCGGCTGGAATCTGATTCTGTCGAATGTCGTTGAGTGTGTTGAGCAGCGTCGTGGACGACGCGTTGACATCCGTCGTCCAATTCAAGTTCCCGAGCGGCGAACGGTGGTAATTCCAATCACGCACGCGATAGATGCCACGAACAAAATTGTCGCCGTTGCCCGGTTGAATCATCGACGCCGAGGGCAAGCCCCCGCCGAGGGTGTAGTTGATCGGCACGTACGCCAACTCCACAATCTTGCGGCACTGAAAGTTTCGATTGAGAACGGAGCCGCCGTTGTTCGCGTAATTGGTTTCAACGATCGTGCGAAACGGATTCACGGCGACAACGAAATCCACATCCGTACCAACAGGTGGAACGAAGTAGAAATTCAACGTGTCATTGAGATTGGCGCTGTTTGGCGCGACCGGCGCACTGATCGGACCGTTCGTGCTGTACAGCGGCGACCCTGCGATCTCCACACCGTTGGAGTACACGCGCACAAGTGCATCGACGCCTGGCTGCGGGGTCGTTTGCCCATTGAGCGCGACCTTCACCCGAATCGAGGTTGGGTTGAACCCGACCAGCGCGGTTGTGTTTCCACTCGCTTGAAATCCTTGCGTCACTTCAATCGCGGAAACGGTGAGATCCACTGCGGTGGCTGCGCTTGCGAACAACCCCATCGCGATTGTTCCAACGGCGAGAAGTGAAGGGAGCTTAATCATGGTCGCTCGTTGCGTGGTCATGGCTGCGTGTTTTACCGAATGCGACTCTACACCACATCTCAAGGGTCCCTACAACCCACAGCCAAAGTTAGGGGTTATTGTCACACGTACGCACCGATGCAGAACACGGACGACGCAACCTCCACTTCGCCACTCGCGATCGAACGCTTACCGGCGCACCGCATTTTCACGCGATTTCTAGGGTTCGGCGTGCGCGCGTTTGGTGGGCCGACTGCACAAATCGCGCTGCTGCATGAGGAACTTGTGACGCAAGATCGTTGGGTGAGCGAGGAAAGATTCCGTCGCGCGCTCGCGGTCTATCAAGCACTGCCAGGACCTGAAGCGCATGAATTGTGTTGTTGGTTCGGCATGCTCCGCGGCGGACGACTCGGCGCGATCGCTGCGGGTGCTGGATTCATGCTGCCAGGCGTTGCACTCATGCTCATTGCGAGCGTGCTCTATACGCAATTTCACGATACGCAAGGGTTCATGCAACCGATGCTCGTCGCAGTACAAGCGGCGATCGCGGGCGTGATTCTTCGCGCGGCGTGGTTGATTTTTCGCCGCATGACCCGAACGCGTGTGACTCTGTGCATCGCGATCATCGCGTGTATGTCGATGCTCGCGTTGCACTTCTTTGCACCAGCGTCAGCACTCGGAAGCGAAACCGTAGGCGCGCGAATACCAACGATTCCTCCACACGCACTCGCGCTCTTTCGCGATGGACTCTGGGGCGGACTCACGAGCTTTGGTGGTGCCTACGTCGCGATACCGGTCCTCGAAGCGACATCCACTGGGCCGCACGGATGGATGGAGCACACGCAGTTTCTCGATGCCATCGCAATTGCAAGCGTGCTGCCAGCGCCGCTCGTCGTGTTCGCAACATTCGTCGGATACATAGGCGGAGGCTGGTCGGGCGCGCTCGCCATGACTGCAGGGATCTTTCTTCCTGCGTTCTCGTTCACGCTGATTGGACACAACTTCTTTGAACGCGTGATGCAGATGCCTCGGCTCCATGCGTTGCTTGACGGAGTTGCCGCGATTGCCTCCGGCGTGGTTTGCGCGACAGCAATGCTTCTGACTCTCGCCGCGCTGCAACCTGCGAGCGCAAGCGCAGCCAGTCTCCACAGCGCGCTGCCTTTTGCGCTGTTTCTCGGTGGTTTGCTGGTCGCGACGCTCTATCGCCGCATCTGGACGAGCGTACTCATCGTGGTAACTGCCGCGCTCATCGGCGTGTTGTCGTCACTTGCGTTCTGACCCTTGATGCGTTGAGCGTATTATCTCGCGCATGTCTTCTCGCGATGATGATGATGGCCGACAGCGCACGCGCCGCCCTCCACTGACCGTGTTCCCAACCACGCTCTGGGAGTATCCGAGCCAACACTACGACAGTCCGAACATGCGTCGCGCGCAGGGCGATCGCCCGCTTGTGATTGATGGCGACTCCGTTGTGGGCGCAGGAAACATGCAGGGCGACAAGGATTATGTCGGCGCAACGCCGTCATGGGTCATCTGGCAGTTGCTCACACGCTACACGCGCGAGAAGGACACCGTGATCGATCCGATGTGCGGATCGGGAACGACGCTCGATGTGTGCCGCGACCTTGACCGCAAGGGCATTGGCTTCGATCTCAATCCGCAACGCGAAGAGATTCGCAAGAACGATTCGCGCAAACTTCCGCTCGAAACCGGGAGCGCTGATTTCGTGTTCATCGATCCGCCCTACTCAACCCACGTCGAATACTCCAATGATCCTCGCTGTATCGGTCGGCTTGACTCTGGTGGCGACGATCAGGGCGCCTCGTACTATCGTGCAATGGACGATGTGATTCGCGAGATCCATCGCGTGCTCAAGAACCGCCGCTATATGGCGCTTTATGTCAGTGATTCCTGGCGAAAGCGCGTTGGTCCGAAGGGTGGCGGTGGTGGCGAGTTCATGCCGATCGGCTTCGAGCTCTTCTCCATCATGCGTAAGTACATGACACCTGTCGACATCATTTCCGTCGTGCGTGGAAATCGAAAACTCGATCGCGGTAATTGGCGCAAGGCCGCTGAAGAAGGAAACTTCTTCCTGCGCGGCTTCAACTATTGCTTCATCTTCAAGAAAGTCGACGACGCAAGCTCCGCCTAATTCACGGCTTCAACGCGCTGCGGAATGGATACATCGGAAGCGCTTCTGCGTTCACGAGGTTCGACGTCTCAGGGAAATTCTGCCACGCATACGCAACCTGCGTTGGGTTCGCGATGGTCGACGAAGACACGATCACTGTGTCTCCTTCGATCACGGCATCAGCCCACACAAAGACTCCATCGTCTCCAGCAAGTGCGAATCCGCTCGGGGCGCCACCGCCGCGCGTCGTGAGACCGCTCGCGTGATCGAAGCGAAGCGTCACACTCGGTCCCACGCGAGATGCACTCGTGAAGAGTGGTCCCGCCCAGCCGCCAGTGGAGGCGTGGTACACCTGCTCAAGCGCCCAGTGCGAAAGTCGATTGCCCACTTCTCGCTTGTTTTTAGGGTGAATATCGCCTGATGATCCGATGTCGATTGCGGTCACAAGACCCGCTGCACCGCGATCCTCTCGATTGATCGCGTCAACGCCTGCTTCTTGTGCGGCGCGAATGGAACCCCAACCTGGCTGTACTGGTTCTGTTGGCGCGGCTGCCATGAATCCCGCGAGTTGCACATTACCGAATGCCAAATTTGGGTTCGCCCACACTGTTCGCCAACCATCGACGAGAGCCTTCAGCAGCAGCGCGTACTCCGCATGCTCGCCTGCATTGGATTCACCCTGATACCAAATCGCGCCTTGCACTGCGTACGGAACGCACGGCGCAATCATCGCGTTGTACATCGCCATCGGTGACTCGAACTTGACGTTCGGTTCCTTGAGTGGATCAAAGCGATCGGGGTAGGCGATGCGCGGCACGTTGCCGCCCTTCTCCCACTTCCATGCGCCAGTGAGTGAAAGCGTTTGTGTCGCATCATCCTCCCGCACGATCCGCATTGGTTGATCCTTCGCGAATCCCCCATTGCCTGAGGCGTCGATCACACAAATTGAAATCGAGTGCGATCCTGCGGAGAGTCCGGAGGCCAATCGATACGCGCGCGGCTTCTCCCAGTCGCCCGCAGTATCACCAAGGCGCATCTTGTCGAGGTACGCAACATCGCTGTCGTCGATCGCGGGAAGTTCGAAGCGCAACGACGTGTTGGCCATCGCTGCAGGAATCGTGAAAGTACGGCGAAACCAGACTGTTCCATCAAATGCGGCGAGCGATGGATCAATCGAGCCAAACATGTTCGGCAGCGTGCACGTTGCCCACGCTGCGTCGTTGTATTCCGGCTTGTAGAAACCTTCCGTGCTGCCGCGCTCCGTTCCCAACGTCGCTGCGAAGAAATCTTCCTTCTGCCGCGTGTAATGACTCTCCGCGCGATTGAGCAACTGTGCGATCGTCGACCCATCGAGTTCGCGCCAGGTCTTTTGTGATCGATCCATCGCTTCAATCTTGCGATCCCATTCGCGAAGCGTCGCGAATCCTTCGCGTGGAATCCATGGCTCGATGCGCGATCCGCCCCACGAAAGATCGAGCACGCCGACAGGCACATCAAGTGTCTTCGAGAGACCTTGAGCAAACGAGTAGCCAATCGCGGTGAACGATCCAACTGTGCTTGGACTCGCAACAGTCCATGCGCCAGGAACGCTCGACTGCGGAGACGACGCCGTGAGGTGCGGCGCTTTGAAGATTCGAATAGTCGCGTTCGTCGCTTCGAGTTGATCGCGTGCAGGATCATCCGATTGCGACACGGGCCACTCCATATTGGATTGACCAGAGGCGATCCACACTTCACCCACGAGGACATCACCAATGCTTACTTCATCCGCACCGCTGGTGACGATCAACACGCGCGGTGTCTTACTTGCGTCAAGTGGATCGAGTGCAACAACGAACTTTCCATCTGCACCCGACTGCACCTGCTTCGCTTGCGCGCCAAAGCGCACCGTCACGAGTGTGTTTGCGTCGGCGGTTCCCCAAACTGGAACACTCACGCCGCGCTGCAACACCATCGATTCAGAAAACGGCGATCCAAGCGACAATCCTGCATCACAGAGCGAGGTGATGAAAAGCGAGAGTGCCGCGAAGGAAGAGAGGAGAGTTCGATCGACCATGTTGCGATGTTCCTCCCTTCGCTCCCGCCGCGCAAGGCGCATTCGGGTGCGGAAAGCGCCCTACTTCCTTCCGCCGACCGACTTCTCTCAAAAACGCTGCAGCCACAGCGCAGAAGTGCCGATTCATGCACATCTGCGGCCGCACTCGCGATCGCGAAAAATGAGCCCCCGACCCGAGCCCTTGGCATGTGTGGAGTTGCAGGATTTGCATCATGGAGTGGATCTTCGCGTGATCGCGATGAAGATCGTCGCGTCGTGCACGCGATGTTGCAGATGATCGCGCATCGCGGTCCTGACGACACACGCGTCGAATGCACTCCGTCCGTTGCAATCGGTCACGCTCGCCTCGCGATTCTCGACCCTGCTCGCGGCATTCAACCCACTCGCGCGCAATGCCCCACTGGGAGCGAAGTGCTCGTCGCATTCAATGGAGAGATTTACAATCACGTCGAGATCCGTCACGAGTTAAGCGCACTAGGCGCGCAGTTTCACACGCACGGCGATGCAGAAACGCTGGCGATGGCGATCAGCGCATGGGGAGCGGAAGCACTGCCGCGCCTTCGCGGAATGTTCGCACTCATCGCATGGTTTCCCGACAGCAACGAACTTCTTCTCGCTCGCGATCCACTCGGCATCGTTCCCATGCACTGGACGATCGCGCAGAGCTCGAACGGCCCCGTGCTCGTGTTCGGCAGCGAGATTCCAGCGATTCTCAAACATCCCGCGGTTCGCAAAGCGCCCGACCTCGCGTCCGTTGCTGCGTACCTTCGTATGCCGCGAAGGACTTTCGGCGAGCGCACGCTCTACGAAGGCATTCGTTCACTTCGACCAGGACATCTGTTGCACGCATCGCTGAGCGAGTGCGAGCCGAATGTGCAGATTCTCGCGTTCAATGCATTTCCTCTCGCAGAGCCGCAAGAGGAGATGGCCTTTGCCGACGCAGCCGCGCGGGTTCGTGAAGTGGTTGTGGAAAGCATCGTGAAGCACTTGCAGTCTGATGTTCCGATCGCGAGCTTGCTCTCTGGTGGCGTGGACAGCACGATCATCGCTGCGATCGCGCGTGCGCATGGTTGTGGCGCATCGACATTTGCCGCTGGCGCGGAAGGCGATGACTCCACTGCCGGTACGGATGTCGCGCACGCCCGCGATGTCGCTCGCAGACTTCGCAGTAAACATCACGAATGCATCGTGCGACGCGGCGAGTTCCTCCGTCGTTGGCAACATTCGATTCGTACGCTTGGCGTTCCGTTAGCAACGCCCAACGAGATCGCAATCGGCGCGCTCGCGCAGAGCATTCAACCGCATGCAAAAGTCGCGCTCTCTGGCGAAGGCGCTGACGAACTCTTTGGCGGCTATGAGCCCGCGATCGCCGCGATCCAAGGATTCCTCGACCACGCGCACCATCACGGCACCCGACCCTCCGCGCAGGAAGCAGCAGCATTCCACCTTGATGCGTTCTCATGGGCGCCTGGCGCAGCTGTTCCTGAACTGCTTGCTCCGAAGGCTCGGCTTGCTGCGCGACTCGAGCCGCTGCTTGAACAAGAACTCGCGCTCCGCTTTGAGCATGCAGGCGATGCATCGCAGCTTGAAACGCATCTTGCAGTGCAGCAAGAGTTCAATCTTCTCAATCTGCTTGAGCGGTTGAACTCGTCACTCATGTTGTACGGCGTTGAAGGACGCGTTCCATTCAGCGATGTCCGCGTCCTTGAAGTTGCGCGAACGATTCCCGCGTCACTGCTCTTCGCCGAACACGCGTCGGGCACGACATGCACCCGAACGCTCGTCGGCAAGCGCGTGCTCAAGGCAGCGTTCGCTGATGTACTTCCGCCCGCGATTGCCACGCGTCCGAAGGCGAGTTTCCCGCTGCCCTTTCAAGAGTGGATGGCCGACTGCACTGGAGTGCTCGAAGGCGAGCCCGCACGCGCGATACTTTCGAGTGCCGCAATTGAACTCGTGCGCAACGAGCCCTCGCGGCACTGGCGGCTGTCGTGGCCAATTCTCAATATTGCGATGTGGGCGAACTCGACGTTTTAAAGTCCGCGCTGCTGTTGGACGAATGCACGGTTGGGCGTTCTCATACGCCTTCTCATGGACCAAAAAGAAGAGCACGCACCATTCCTCTCACGCTTTGGCGACGCGGCGTCTGCTGCATTGTGCGGCGCGCTGTTGCTTGCAGGTTTCATCGCGGAGAAAAGTGACGCACCAGACTTCGCACTCCTGCTCTTCGGCGGTGCGTACCTTGCGGGCGGATGGGAGCCAATGCTTGAGGGCTCGCGCGCGCTTCTCAAACGCCGACTCGACATCGACTTCCTCATGGTTGCGGCCGCGCTCGGTGCAGCATCGCTCGGCGACTATGCCGAAGGCGGACTGCTGCTCTTTCTCTTCGCGACAGGACACGCTCTCGAACACTACGCGCTTGGTCGAGCGCGCAGCGCTGTTGCAGCGTTGAGCAAACTTGCGCCAGATCGAGCTCGACTTCGCAAAGATGGAACCACAACAGTTGTCGCCGCGTCGACGCTTGTCATTGGCGATGCGATCGTCGTGTTTCCAGCGGAACGCATCGCTGCTGACGGCATGGTGCTCGAGGGAGCAACGCAGGTCGATCAGAGTCCAATCACGGGCGAGTCGATGCCTGTGTCGAAGGATGTTGGTGATAGCGTGTTTGCTGGAACGCTCAACGGTGATTCTCAAATCGTCGTGCGAGTCACCACTGCAGCATCAGAGACGCTCGTGCAGCGCATGGTTCGACTCGTCGCTGATGCGCAGAAGTCGAAGTCGAAAGCTGAGCGCTCGGCTGAGAAATTTGTTCGTGTGTATGTCCCATGTGTTGTCGCGACAACACTGATAGCGTGGATCCTGCCACCGCTTGTCGGTTGGCTCGATTGGAACCAATCGTTTCTGCGCGCGATGAGCATGCTCGTTGGCGCATCACCGTGCGCGCTCGCGATCTCAACGCCCGCAGCAGTTCTGGCAGGGCTCGCGCGTGCAGCGCGTATGGGCGTGCTCATCAAAGGTGGCGCGCATCTTGAAGCACTCGGCACGATTCGCGCGATCGCGATGGATAAGACCGGCACGCTCACCACGGGAAAACCAGCGCTTGCGGCAGTCGTCACGCTTGATGCTGTCGATGAATCAGAACTCCTTCGGTTTGCAGCGGCGGTCGAATCTGCGTCGAACCATCCCATTGCGCAGGCGGTCGTCGCGGGCGCACGCGCGCGAAACATCGAGATTCCTGCGTGCAGCAATGCATCGCTCATTCGTGGCAAGGGTGTTGAAGCAGATGTGCTCGGCGTGCGCGTGGTCGTCGGGCGACCGTTGCTCTTCGCAACCGATGGACATCCTGCGTTGCATCGAAGTGTCTTTGACGCGATCACCGCGCTCGAAGCGCGCGCGCTGACTGTGATGGTTGTCGTCGCAGGCGAGAGAACACTCGGCGTCCTCGGCGTCTCAGATCGTCCGCGCGCTGAAGCGCGTGCGACAGTCGAACGACTACGCGCGGAAGGTGTGCGCGTGGTGATGCTCACTGGCGACAATCGCGCCACCGCGCAAGCGATCGCGAAGGAAACAAGCGTCGAGGATTTCCAATCCGACCTTCTGCCTGAACACAAGATCGACAGCATTCGAAAACTCCTCGCAACGCATCAGTCGGTCGCAATGATCGGTGACGGCGTCAACGACGCGCCAGCACTCGCCGCTGCAACCGTCGGTATCGCGATGGGGCGCGGAGGAACCGATGTTGCACTCGAAGCTGCTGACGTCGTGCTGATGAGTGATGATCTCCTTCGCATTCCCGACGCGATCGAACTCGGTCGCGCGGCACGAAGCATGGTGCGACAGAATGTGTTCATCGCGATGGGCGTTGTCTTTGCACTCATTCCACTCACGCTGCTCGGCATCGTTCCGTTGTGGCTCGCTGTCGTGTTCCACGAAGGATCCACGGTTGTCGTCGCGCTCAATGGGCTTCGATTACTTGCATGGCGTCCAACCGTTGCCTCCACAATGCAACGCGCCTCTCACTGAGAGGCGCGTGCGGAAGTAATCGAGTTGACGACCTGCAATTTAGAAGAGCAATTGGAACTGGGCGCGGACGACCCACTGTCCATCGTTCGTGTCCTGGTTGGCTGGTGTGTAGTCCACGAGCCAATTCGCGCCATTGTTCGCAAAATCCACGATGGGCGTGAACGCGTACCCGAGATCAGTTGTGATTTTCAAGTTCTTGTTCGCAACACCTGCGGGGAACCAGTTCGCGCCCAAAGTTGCCACGTTCAATTGCTCGTAGTTGCCACTCGATGCATTGCCAGTGCGGAATTGATTTGAATCGCTGTTGCCGATTTCCCAACGGAGATATGGCTCGACATCGTCCGTCACGAAGAATCCGCCTTGTATCACCGCGCCCCACTGATTCATCGTGTCACTCGTCCCGCCGCCTTGCACTGCGAGCGGACCACTGAGGCCAACGTTGCGGTAGTAGCCAGCAGCAAAGATTGTCGCGCCACCGAACTGGACAGTGACGTCACTCGTCGCGCCCCACATATTGTTGGCGTTGGCGAACGCACCTGAGTTGCGAAGATTCTGCGCCATGAACGCTGTACCAACAAGCCATCCGAACTCATCGCCGCGGTAACTGTTGAGATCGCCAAACTGCTTCCACGTTCCCGCGCCCTTGAACTCCACACGGCCCGCGTACGCGAAGTTCGTTTCGTTCACATTGAATCCAGTGTTGAGTGAGCCCGCGTAGTTTCCGCTTGCGCCCGCATTCGTCACGACGTTCACGCCGTTGGCTTGGAATCCATCGCCGTAGTAACCGCGCAAACGGACGAGCTCGTTGGACCACTCAACTTGCATGCCCTGCTCGTACTTGGTGGTGAAGAAACTCGTGACGAGCGAACGCTCCACAGCGAGTTGCGCACCCGAAGACACAAGTTCTTCTTGCGCGTAGGGCGCCTTGAATTGCCCGACTTTGAAAAGCAGCCCGCCGCCGAGATCCTTTTGGATGAATGCATTCTCCAGCCCGCCGTTGGCCCCGTTCGTCGCGTTGCGCGCGTAGACGGGCTGGACTTCGAACATCCACGAAGGATCGATGATGAAGCCTGCGAAGGTGAGTTTGAGTCGACGAGTCTCAAATCCCCAGTTGTCGGTCGCAGCCGTGTTGGTGCCAGCCGCAGGCGCGCCGCCTTCCGTGTCACGCTGGTTGTACGCCCATCGCAATTGCAACTGTCCCTTGATGACGAGTTTGAAATCGCCGCTCGGGCTCGCGAGGAAGAATCCGCCTTGATCTTTGTTCCAGCCCGCGGTTGCGCCCGCACTCTGAAGACTTGTGCGCGATGAAGAATCCGCAAGGACATCCTGCACGATCGATCGGATCTCAGAAGCGCGTTGCTCGGTCAACCAATCACCATCCTCAACCGCATGCTCTTCGAGGCGCGCGACCTTCGCGAAGAGCGCGTCATTCTGTGCTTTCAATTCTGCGATTTGCGAGAGCGCTGCATTCGTGTCATCCGCGGCCGCAAGCACGACGCTCGTGAGCGAAAGTGCGGTTGCACACAAGGCGGTGTAGTGAGAGGTCGATCGGTGCATGTTTGGAAATCCTCGTGAAGAGATGACTGGGGCTTGTCTGACGATTGCGCGGTGATCTTTGGTTGAGGAAAGATCGCACTCTGAGGCGTTGCGCGCAATGCCTTGCAGGGCGCTCCCAGTAGTTAACGCAATCTAAACAATTTTAGCACCGATTCTTTAACGAAAAAAAACACTGCTATTCGTGATTGTTGAGGTAAGAATAAGACCGCGCTTCCACATCATTTCTGAACACAAGACAAACAGGAATCCTGCATTTCCTGAACCCCTCGCGCCTCAATTGTGTGCGTTGTGTTTCCTTTCAATGCAGATCTGCTTTACATGCCCCACATCCCGTTGCACTGTGCCGACCGAGCCGAGAGGCTGCCTCTTCATGCAACCGATTCACATTCGTTTCGCGACAGCCCTCACGCTCAGCGCAATCACGCTGCTCTGCGCGTGCACCGCGGCGCCGACATCACCAGCGACTCTCGCCACCACTGTGCTCATCGTCCAGCCGATCATCCTCACAGAGATCTACTGCCCCGTCACTGGTGAACTGGTGACCATCGAGAGCCCGAGCGCCGTCTTCGAGGTGTACCCAGTGTATTGCGCCTCACGCGCCGATGCTCGTCAATTCGCCTCACTCGAGTACAGCCAGCGCGCGAAACTTGCCGCAGAGCAAGTGCTCGCACAAAAGGGAATCGCGAACAAGGCGTGTCCGCTCGATGGCGAAGATCTCACCGCCACCGCGTGCGCAGTGGAGTTCGAAGGGCAGATCATTGGATTCGGAGATCGCGCGGATGCGAATCAATTCAAGTCACTGAAGCCTGCGCAGAAATCTCGCCTTATCGCGGAGTGGAAAGCAAGCGTCAGCTGAACTTGCATTCGACTTCGATGAGTCCAAACTCCGCTTGCATCGCGGAGGCGAGGCTTCCTTCGACCATCTCTGATTCAAGCGCGCAGGGAAGCAGAGTGAAGTACGAAATCGTGCGGCCAGAGTTTCCGATCTGCGTACCCTTCACGCTGCAGCCCATGCGGCGAAGCGCGTCAGCGAGCAGAAGCGCAGCCTTCTGACGATCCGAACCCACAGGGAGTCGAATCTTGATTCGTGCTGCGCGATTGCGTTCGATCCACCAGAGAATGATCCAACCGAGAATCGCAACTGCGATTGCGGTGACCCACTGCGTGAGACCGCATGCGAGTCCGATGACGACAACGAGGATCGCCTTGCCTGTCGCGCGTGGGTTGTCGAGGACGGTGCGGAATCGAATGAGGCTGCCGATACCGAAGACAACGAATGCCATCGTCTGATCGATCACCACGAGAATTGAAACGACTGATGCGAGCAAGCCGAGAATCACAAAGGTCTTGCGCTCTTCGTGCGCTTCAAGCATGTCCTCTTGTCGACGCCCGCGCGGATGCCACGCGATGAGCGATGCGAGGGCCACGGCGAGGAGCATTCCTGCAACCAATTCGATCCAGACATATCCATGAAAGAATTGATTGAACGCATGGGTCATGCGCTCCAACGCGGTGTCTTTTTGTGTGCTCGTCAGCGCCGCCGCCGCTGCGCTTTTCTCAGACTCTCCCTCAAACATAGATGCCATGGAGGGCTCCTGCGAGAAGCCCGCCATCATGAAGAACATTGCTGCAATGAGAAAACGCATCCGCTCATAGTGACCGCTTCGCGGGTTGAATGCAACTTATAAACAACCTTATCGGCGACGACGAACGCCCATAAGCGAAGGAATCATCGCGCGTTGCGGCTGATTCGATTGCGTCGACATCTGGCGCATCTTCTCGTTCCACTCGCCGACACGCTTGCGCACTTCGCCGATTTGCTCCGCGTTCAGCCCTTGCATGCAGGCTGCTGCCACCGCGTTGCCTTCATCAAGTGGGCCGAATCCGAGGATCCCCTTCTCGACGTCGACACGCACAAGACGAACGCCGAGATCCGAGAGCATGACAAGTGTCATATGCAACTCAGGATCGTCGAAAGTCTTTCCAGCCTTCATCATCGAACCGAGCACGCGACCAGCTGCGATGAGCACAGGCTCGTTCACCTGGCGCACTTGCGTGACAAGGCCTGTGATCTTCTGCCCGATTTCACGCGATTGGCGCGTGAGGCGAATCTCTTCTTCGTTCACGCGAATCGTGCGACGGAACGCATTCACCGTTGCAGCGATGTACGCGACTCCAGATTCAATCGCGGAGAAACCGATCGCGCTCGCATCGCCGTTTGCAGTCGGCGTGGGATTCTCTTCGACGATCGTGCAGAGCTTTTGCGACGCATCGACCGTGACTGAGCGCGCGCCGAGTTCAGCGAGCGCACGGAGTGCCGCGTGGTACAGCAGATCCTCGGTCCCCTTCTCGCTCGCGATCAAACCAGCAGCCTGCGCGAAGACTTGCGGGATCGCTTCATCCCAGGTGATCTTCTGCGTCACAAGTTTGACAAGGCCAGCGAAGTGATCTTTCGAAACTTCGCGGAGCGGGAAATACTCACCGTTTACTCTGATAGTCGCTGACATGGGATGGAGATCGTAGCACCCTGCCTCGCAGCGGTTGAACCGTTCGATTGCGCGGATTCTCCTCTCCCGTACGATGCGCCCAATGACCATGGAACTCGCCGCTGGCCCAGTGGGCATCATCATGGGATCCCAATCTGATTGGGAAACGATGGAGCATTGCGCGAAGACGCTCGACGCACTCGGCATTCAGTACGAACACCGCGTCGTGAGCGCGCACCGCACGCCTGATCTTCTCTTTGAATATGCGTCGACTGCGCGCGCTCGCGGCATCCAAGTGATCATCGCGGGCGCAGGAGGCGCAGCGCACCTTCCCGGCATGGCGGCGTCCAAGACGGATCTCCCCGTGCTTGGCGTTCCGGTTGAATCAAAGGCGCTCGCAGGACTCGATTCACTTCTCTCCATCGTGCAGATGCCTGCAGGGATTCCTGTCGGCTCGCTCGCGATTGGAAAACCTGGCGCGATCAACGCTGCGCTTCTTGCTGCGAGCATTCTTTCGCTGCACGATCGTGAAATCGAAGCGCGTCTCGCTGCGTTCCGATCGCAACAGACTGTGGCTGTCCTCGCGCAACCCATTCCGGGTGTTCGTGCATGAGCGAGCGCACTGTTGGAATCCTCGGCGGCGGGCAACTTGGACGCATGCTCGCACTCGCAGGCACGCCGCTCGGCATCCGATTTCGTTTCTTCGATCCATCGCCCGATGCGTGCGCCCGCGATGTTGGCGCGCTCACGGTTGGTACGTGGGATGACGCCAATGCGCTGTGTCTATTCGTGCGAGGCTGCGATGCGGTGACGTTTGAGTTTGAGAACGTTCCAACATCGAGCCTCGATGCGCTTGAGTCGATCGTCCGCGTGCAGCCGTCACGACTCGCGCTCGCGACAAGTTCCGATCGCATCCGCGAGAAGCGATTCTTTCAATCATGCGGACTCGCGGTGCAACCCTTCGCTGAAGTCGGCAGTGCGGCGGAACTCGACATTGCCGTCGCGACAGTTGGCGTTCCTGGAATCCTCAAGACGAGGACGCTCGGCTACGACGGCAAAGGTCAACGCATCGTGCGAGACGCGCGTGCAGCACAAAGCGCGTGGGAATCCATCGGCGCCGTGCCCTGCATCTATGAAGCACTCGTGCCGTTTGATCGCGAAGTCTCGATCGTTGCCGCGCGAACAGTTGTCGAGGGCGCAGCGCAGTTCGACGCATATCCGCTCGGTGAAAACGTGCATCGCGACGGCATTCTTCACACGACGATCACGCCTGCACGCGTCTCGGATGCGCTCGCACTTCAAGCGCGCGATGCTGCGCGAACCGTTGCGGAGCATTTGAACTACGTCGGTGTGTTCGCGATCGAGTTCTTCGTCGCGGATGGAATCTTGATCGTGAATGAGATGGCGCCTCGCGTGCACAACTCTGGACACTGGACCATCGAAGGTGCGGTGACGAGTCAGTTTGAAAATCACATTCGCGCAGTGTGTGGGCTTCCACTCGGTTCATGCGCGCCGAAACTTCCGTGGAACGCGATGTTGAACATCGTGGGATGCGTGCCGAGTCCTGAGAAAATTCTCTCCGACCCCGCGTGCAAATTGCATCTCTATGGCAAGGCGGCGCGCGCTGGTCGAAAGACTGGGCACATCAACGTGAGTGCGCAGAGTGAGCGCGCGCTCATCGAATCACTCGCGCAAGCCGAGCAAGCGCTAGCGCACTCCAGTTGCTAATCGCTGCTTCGTGAGCGCGACTGCTTCTGGCGCAATATCGAAACCAATCGCGCTTCGACCAAGCCGCTGCGCCGCGATGAGCGTTGTGCCGGAACCGCAGAACGGATCGAGCACGATGCCCTTTGGTGGACAACATGCTTCCACAAGAAGTTCCAAGAGTGCGAGCGGCTTCTGTGTCGGCCAACCGCATCGTTCCTTGGACATATTGTTCAGCGACGGAATGTCCAAGACATCGGTTGCCTTCTTCGTAAGCCCTTGCATGCGCCGACTCGTTGCTGGCACGCGTGGAGCGGTGTAGTGCCAGGTGTCACCCTTCGCATACCACAGCAAATCATCATGTTTACGCGCGAACATGCGTGGGCTTGAACCACCGAGTCCGTACTGCCAGATGAGGTGATTCAAGAAGCGCTCGCTCCCGAACAACTCATCAAGCAACACACGCACGCGATGCGATGCGTGCCAATCGCAGTGCACGATGATGCTGCCTTCAGGCTTGAGTGTGCGGTGCGCGAGTTCGAGGCGAGGTCGCAAGAATTCGATGTACGCGTCTACACCAGCGAAGACATCGCGAAATGCGCCGCGTGAACTTCGATGCGTACGACCTGTGTTGAAAGGCGGATCGAGATAAATGAAATCAACACTTGACGCAGCGACCTTCGGGAAGAGTTTTATGCAATCCCCGAGTCGCACATCGAATGTCAGCGGATCACTTTGCGGCATCGGCGCTCTTCGTGTCCGTAGGCTTTCGCGTCCACGGCCAACTCATCAACTCCTCGCGGCCGGTGCACGCGTCCTTGACGATTGCAAGTCGCATAGTGTCGCGCGTGATCTCGACCACATACATGCCTTCTTGATCGGGGCACGCTGCGGACTCGTGCACATTGATGAGCGACAATCGCGAGCCCGCTGGATCCGCATGCAATCTCCACATGCCGAGCGATCGCACTGCGCCGCGATCAAGCCCGAAGAGACCCGCCTCCGAAATCGTAAACACGGCCCCGTCTTGTTCGCTCACCCATGTCCCCACGAGTTGCTCAGCATCCTTCGCGTCACTTCCAGCAACACCAGCGAGCGTTGCTTCCTGATGCTTCGGATTTGTCGAGCAGGCAGAGAGAAATACCGCAATGGAACCCGCGGCGATGGTTGTGAGGAAGTGCATGCGTGGACTTATACGCGATGGACGAAAAAGAGCGCCCTCGGAATTCCGAAGGCGCTCGTGAGAAGGCTATGGAGAAGCGTGCAATCAGCTTGCTTCAGCGCGTGGATGCGCCTTGTCGTAGGACTGCCGCATGCGTGATTGCGCAAGATGCGTATAAACCTGCGTCGACGACAGCGATTGGTGACCGAGCAGTTCTTGCACTTGACGAAGGTCTGCACCGTTCGAAAGCAAGTGCGTCGCGAAGCTGTGGCGAATCGTGTGTGGGCTGATGTCTGGGTCGAGTCCGACCTTCGTCAGATACTTCGCAACCTTGCGGCGGACCGAACGACTTGAGAGTCGCGAGCCGTGCTTGTTCACGAAGAGCGGCGCTGCGTCTTCGGTACGAATACCAGCGGCGCGCATTTCTGAGTCAAGCATATCGAGGTAGTGACGCAACGCACGGAGCGCAGGGAGACCGAGCGGCACAACGCGCTCACGACGACCCTTGCCCTTGATGATGATGCACTCTTCGGTTTCGCGCAGATCACCACGATTGATCGCGACAACTTCGCTCACGCGGATACCAGTGGAGTAGAGCGTTTCAAGAATCGCGCGATCGCGTGCACCGAGCAAGTCTCGATCATCTGGCGCGGAAAGCAATCGCTCAACTTCATCGACGCTGATCGCCTTCGGAAGTCGGCGCGCTTGCTTGGGTGTGCGAATGAGCGTCATCGGATTCGAAGCGACGATGCCGCGCTTCTCCATCCACTTGTGGAAGGAGCGCAGCGTTGCGATCTTGCGCGCCATCGTTGCGGCGGAGTAATTCGCGTCGCTCAACTTCGTGAGGAATCCGCGAACGCGTTCCACATCTAGTTGCAGAATCATCCCAGTGAGCGTCTTCGCGTCGGTTGACGTGCGGTCAAACGCGGTCTGCTCTGCTGCGCGATCGCACTCGACACCGGTCGACTGCGTGAGGTGCTCGACGAATTGGCGAAGATCGAGGCCATAGCAGCGCGATGTGTATGGACTGAAGTGACGCTCGTCAGTCAGGTAACTAAGGAAGCGGTCGACGATTGGAAGATTCTCATTCATGGCTTGTAACCCTTTCGAACTCGCGAGCAGACCCACCGTCTGTGCGCGCGTTCGTGCTCGTTGTGCAGACCGATATCGGCTAAGTGACTATCGAAGTTGGATGCTTTTCAGTCGTGTGACTGAGAATCATTCAGACCGGAAACCCGTTCGGCAGAGACCGATAGTAGAAACAAGTAGTCCGAGAAAGCAAGAACGATCTTCCAAGTTTCGCGCGTATCAGCATGCAAACACAAGAGTTACGTCGGTTTTAGGCCATAGCAGCCACAAATGCGTCGAAACGACCCACGACCAGCCGCAGCCGTGTAAAAGGAAAAGTGCCTGTCCTCGATTGGATCAAGTGCCTGTCCTCGATTGGATCAAGTGCCTGTCCTCGATTGGATCAAGTGCCTGTCCTCGATTGGAGGGTCGTGCTGACTCGCCGCTTAGCTTGACGGTTCTGTCGCCATGACGGGGTTCACGCGGTAACCCTCTTGATGCAGGAGGT
>Ga0209553_1000128_pt1 | contig 36384 bp, 26 predicted proteins | sample LauGreFBDMM110DN_2_FD_188217 | JGI IMG/M metagenome (GOLD analysis project Ga0209553, IMG submission 188217) | Freshwater lake microbial communities from Lake Michigan, USA - Fa13.BD.MM110.DN (SPAdes) (version 2) | ecosystem: Environmental > Aquatic > Freshwater > Lake | place: Lake Michigan...
CTGCCGATCTGAGCAATCAGTTTTCCGTAGGCAATGCGGGACTCGTCGGAACCATACGGACCGAGAAGATAATCCTTCCCTTCAATTCGGACTCGTGCTTGTCCGGATTGCTTGTGGAGAAGATACGACGGAAAAACATTGGGTTTTCGTGCCATGTGCGGGATTCCTCATTCATTTCGTGGAAGAACTTCCACGATTGAATCAAGCATTTCACCGCACTGACGAACGTCGTCAGGTATCGCAACTCGCGATTCAGTAAGGTTTTACAACAAGTGGAGGATAACGGGGTCGAACCGATGACCTCTTGCATGCCATGCAAGCGCTCTCCCAACTGAGCTAATCCCCCATGTTTCGTCCGTTGGGTACGGACGGACGGAACGCTATCAGTCTGTGCGGAAGGTGTCAAGTAATTTCAGTTGGGTTCTCAAGGTGGATGCCGTGGCTGAATTCAGGGGTGTGGTTTCCATTACTTTTCAGGACGTCGTGCATTGCAAAAGGCAATCGTCAGCGACGGTTGCCCATTTGGAATACCCTGAAAACTTCAGCTAGGACTACGCTGCATTCTGGACACTGCGGCGGGACACCAAGCATGCCGACAGCATCGTTAGCGTCACAGTTGCGATGAGCGTGACGGAAACACACACGAGCATTGATGGCAATTCCGGCGTCACTGGTAGCTTCGTGTCATATAACAAACGCCGCAGTCCGGCCACGCCATAGGTCAGCGGATTAGCGCGGATGAGCCAATACAGCCATCCGGAATCACCGCCGGGAAAAAACGCGCCGGATACCAACCACATCGGCATCAGAAAAATACTCATGACGGCATGAAATCCCTGAGTGGAATTCATGGGCCATGCAATGATAAATCCCAACGCCGTAAGTTCGGCCGCGATCAGCACAAGAAAGCTGGTCGCCAGCAGCATGCGTGTCACGGACCATGTCACCTCAATCGGCGCAACCAGTCCACTGGCAGAAATTAGCGGGCCAATCAGCAGGAATAAACCGGCCTGTAGAATTGAAAGGAATGTGCCAGCGGCAAGTTTGCTCAGCACAATTGATAACCGCGAGACCGGAGCCACGAGAATACCCTGCAGAAATCCTTCTCGGCGGTCTTCGATAATTGAGATCGTGGAAAAGATGGCAGTGAAGAGCACGATCAGGGCTGCAATCCCGGGTAGGAAGTATTCCTGATAGCTGACTGTATGCGGCAAACTAGCCGCCCACGACGGTGCCGTGAACGAACTCCGCAGCCCGGCACCGAACAAAATCCAGAAGATGATCGGTTGACCTACCGCTCCGACGACGCGCGTCCGTTGTCGCAAAAAGCGAATCAATTCTCGCTGAGTCAGAGCCACGATGGCATTGAATTGCGCAGATTCATGGGGCATTGGTGTCTCCGGTCTGTGAAAGCGATCGACCAGTGAGTTCCAAAAACACGTCTTCCAGCGACGGGCGCGTGAGTTCCAGACCGAGAATTTGATCTCCAAACGCCTGCATGATCTCACGGATCTGTTCGGCTGGATTGCGAGCGCGAAGTCTGATGCGATCACCTTGTATTTCCACATTGCCACCGATCATCGCCCGCAAGGATTCCACATGGCGTGCAGCATCACGTAGCCGTACGGTCAGACGCTCACCATTCAACTGACTTTGCAATTCCATTGGAGTACCCTCGGCCACCGTTCGACCACGGTCTACCAAGAGCACGCGGTCGCAGAGTTCGGCTTCCGGCATCAGATGCGTAGCCACGATGATCGTGGTTCCCTGCGTCTTCTGTTGACCAGTCACAAGTTCCCAGAATTCCTGTCGAGCACGTGGGTCCAGTCCGCTTGTCGGTTCATCGAGGAGTAACACTTTTGGATTATGCATCAACCCTTTAGCCAGTTCTACGCGCCGTTTGAGTCCTCCCGAGAGTGTGCCCACGATCGTCTGTCGGCGATCGGCGATTCCAAATTGGTTCAGCATTTCTGATATACGGTGATTTAACGTCGCACCAGACAAGCCGTAAATGCGGCCATGACACTTGAGGTTTTCCGTAACCGTGAGCCGCACGTCGACTGCCGGTGACTGAAACGTGACGCCCAGTTGTCTGCGGACGGCGGACTGCTGCGTCGTCACATCAAATCCACAAACCGAGAGTTCGCCTGATTGCATGGGGATGAGGGTTGCCAGCAGACGAAAGAGCGTCGTTTTGCCGGATCCGTTCGGCCCAAGCAGCCCGAAGAGCATCCCGGTGGCGACGGAAAACGAGACGTCATCGAGCGCGGTACGAGTTCCGTAGTGATAGCGAATGTTTTGGGCGACGGCGATCGTTGTCATAGGGATACGTTGGACAACGCTCGATTGCATGTCCAGTCAGCTCCCGCCACAAGTCGCGAGTGTCTCAAAAATCGGGTGCAACAACAAATGCAGTGCGCGTCGTAAGTTTGAGTGTGGATTAGCGTTCACAGCGAGTGGCCAAGTCGGTCTGATGAGCAGTGTCTTACATCTGACTTATCAGGAGCTCGGAAATGACCACGCGGGAATAGCACATTTCGTTCGGTGTCGCAGGCTATCAGGAGGCGTTTGAACCCAATACCGAAAGGCGCTTCAAAACCAGCCATTATGAGGGTTGAGACACGTCGTTCACACTGCCCGCGGAGATTTTTTCCGTGGACAGGGGGCAGGCATGTCGAATCGGCTATCAATGGCACAAACACACGCGATACAAGCACTTGCGGCGACCGATCAATTGAATCGAGCGATATCGAGGGCTCTGGGAGTTGATCGCGGCACGGTCGCAAAAACTTTGTCTCAAATTCAAAACCAGCCACCGGTGGAGGAAGACTGTGTCGCCGATACGCGTCTGCGCGGCACCACGAAGCGGCAGGTGCGGCAGCACTTTGAAGAGATTGAGCGACCGGCGCTGCGCGCGTTACCCGTCGAACGCTTTCCCTTCTTTCACGAAGGGCGACGGAGTGTCAATCGCGACGGACACTACGAAGTCGCCAACGCCGCGTGTGAGACAGCCATGTCTTACGGAGCATTGCGACTGCGCACGATTCGCAAGTTGCTGGAAACGTCGAGCGAAGTGAAGTTGCAGACGCAATTCGATTTCCTCGAAGAGCATCCCTTGATTCGTCCCCTGAGCGACTACTCGCGAGAATCCCTGTCCCCAGTTCAGAAAGGATCGTCACTGATGAAAAGTACGCTGTGACACATGCTGAAGGAACTGCGTGTAGCTTTCCTGCCGGCATCAACTTCAGAATGGCCTGCCGAAAGACATGCTGCCAATCACTGTTCAGGCGCCGGTAAGCGACCGGCGCAAGAATGTCGGCAAAGACATCAAACAGCTCATTTTGACGAGGATCTTCCAGATACCGCACGGCGTCGCTCCTTCCGCAAAAGCACAGGAACGACAGCTCCCGCTAGGTCAACACAACGCATTTTTTCATTTTTACCAAGGACTTTTGTCGCACGTGTCATCAGTAGTCCGATCACTCTGCATCTGCACGGGGGAAGTTGTGGTTGCGACGCGGGCAATTGATTCAAGTCTTGCATCTCGCTTGATTTCATTTTGAATCCCCGTTTACCATCTCTTTTGGCGTGTTGCAGACGCGCTTGCGATCTCGTTCTAGTCGATGCCGTAATTTGCTAATTTGAAAGATGCTTTAATACTCATTTGGTGTCTGAACGCCGCCTGACCTCCTTTGAGCGGCGATCTTCGGACCAGCGGCTGTTGGAACGGAGGAGGTTTTTTTGCTGCCCACTTGCTCCAAGGCAATTCTCTTGCGACTATGCGCAAGGTTTCGTCATTGAATCCTGCCCCAAACTCCCAACTTCTGGACTCCTGCCGTGATCCCATCCTGTCTGTGCCCTGTTACTTTGCGTCCAGTGATATTCAGCAGCACTTTTGCCGTGTGGGCAATGATCTGCAGTCTGACAGTGGCAGATGTGCGTGACCGAGCTGTTGTCAGCCTGACGTTTGACGATCTTCCGGAATCTGGAATGATCGCGACAACCGCTGATTCCGCGAAGAGCGGCAAAGTGGCGGATACGGTGTCGCTCACCCAGTCTCCCGCCCGCATTCCCGCGGCATTTGTCACCAGCAGCACAGGTGCGTCGTTGCTGCTCGACCCGGACAAGAAGCAACAGATTGTGATTGCAACCAGTGAAGACGTCAGCCGCCCGGATGCGGTTTCTGTCAGCGGACTGTTTGCAAATCTCCAGTCGGCTGACACAAACATTTATCATGGTCTATTTGCCAAACGCCATCCAACCAGTAGCACATCCAACTACGGAATTAATTTCAATCCCGGGACTGATGTCTTGCAGGTGTACGTGAACGACGGCACGGGGTACAAGCTTGCCCAGTACAGCGTCAAGCAGACGATTGGTTATCGACGTCGAATGCATTTGACAGTCAGTCTAGATCATGCCGACGCCCCGGGAGCCGATGCCGATGGGGATGTGGATGATGTTCGGCTGCGGGTATTTCTGAATGGCCAGCCGGTGACGCCGACGGTTGTCTCGGGCGGATTTGCTGAAGGCAATGTGGGGTGGCTGCAGGATGTTTCGCTGACGAAATGTGTGAGTGACACGCCGCTCACCATCGGCTCCAGTTTCACTGACGGCGAAATGCTCCGCCTTGTTTGTGATGATATCCACGTCTTCGCCGAAGCCTTGACGAACGAAGATGCCGCGGCCTTGTTCCACGAAGTGGCAGGTGCATCTGCCGCAGAAATTTCGCAGGAACAAACAGCCGGAACTGACAACACTCGCGTGCAGCCCGTGATTGGGCGCATCATCCCGCACGCGATTGAAATCAACAAGACCACACGGATGCAATTGGCTGGTCAGAATCTGCAGGGGGCAAGACTGCACACAGAAGTGGCGGGGATTTCCTGCTCCGTCGTGGAAGGTGGTAATGCAAGCCAAGGATTCTTCGATGTGTCGGTGGCAGACACCGTCTTACCCGGACGCTATTTGGTGCGGTGCGTGACAACAGGGGGTGTGAGTAAACCTGTCGTAATTGTCGTCGATCGGATTCCAACGGCGGTTGACGGCACATATCCCAGAGAAACACCTGCAACCGTTCTGCCGGCTGCAGTCGCCGGCGTTATTTCCGGCACGGAACAAAAGCAACTTTGGTTTCAGGGGACAGCGAACCAAAAAATCGCCGTGGAAGTCGAAGCACGGCGCGTGGGTTCGAAACTGGATCCAGTGGTTGAAATTCGTTCTGCCGAGGGAACTCCTCTAGCATTGCAATGGCAACAAGCAGAACTGCAGGGTGATGCGCGAGCGACGGTGACGCTCCCAGCCGATGGCCTGTACGTGGCGGAACTTCACGATCTGCAATTTCAGGCCGTAGGCGGCAGCATCTGGCGATTGATGGTGGGTGACCTGCCGCCATCTTCGATTGCGTTTCCGGCGACCTTGGCACCTACGGTCACATCATTCAGAACACTGAGCAAAAACGCGATTTCAGAAGCTGTCTCGCTTAAGGAGAATGAAGGCGGCATTGCGATTCAGTCGGGCGTTGCCATTCTGCCGTTTCCGGCACTCAGAACTCAAAACGGCGTGCATGTGATAGAACCGCTGGAAGGCACGTTTCCGGAAGCAGCTGTCGATGCGACGTTCACGGCAACTCCGTTCCTGCCGCTGTTCATTAGCGGTCGCATCGCAGTGCCGGGTGAAACTGATACTGTCCTCTTAACGGTCACGCCCGGGCAGACTCTGAATTTCCAACTGGCCGCTCGTGGGATCTCGTCACCGTTGCGCGGTCACTTGGCATTATTCAATGGTGATGCGCTGGTCTCGCAAAATGACGGAAATTCAGGAGCAGATGATCCGACATTTAACTTTGTGGTACCGGAAGGGGTGACGCAATTGAAGGTCCGCGTGCGGGATATCAACGAAAAGGGTTCTCAGGCGTCCGTCTACCTGCTGCAGATTGCCCGCCCGGATCGTCCCGCATTTTTGCTGAGTACTCGAGAAGAATCTGTCCGCCTTCCCCTGAATGGGTCGACACCCGTTCGTTTGTCCGTCATCCGGACGTCTCCTTCGTTTCGATACACGGGCCCGATTCATCTTGCGGCATCGGGAATGTCTTCGGTCACAATTGTGCCGGAGACGATCGCCGGAAGTGAGCAAAACCAAGATGTGTTGGTGATGCTCACGCGCAACGCAGCTGTTAATCCTGACATTGCAGCAAACGGGCAGGGGTTGACAATTTCCGGAACTGCCGACGGACTGGCGTCAGGTTTTTCGACAGTTGTTTCCTTGGTGCTGGACTCGGTTCCAACGAGTGCGCTGACCCTTGCCGATGAAGCACTTGTGGCAGGTCCTGCTGATCCGACTCCCGGCACGATCCTCCTAGAGGCGGCTCCCCCAATTCTATTGCGTGGCATGTCAGCGGTTTTGCCTGTACGTGTCATCCCGTTGACGGAACAGACACCCCCATTCGTGCGTTTTGAAATGACGACAACTGAGCCTGTTCGCCTTGAAGATCCGAACAAGCCTGATTCACCCAAGAAGCTAGCAATCGCACTCCATGAATTTCAGTTCGGCCCTGTTTCGCAGGGCGTCATGGGCCTGACCATTCGCGTCCCAACCGACATTCCATCTACCGCAATTGATGTCGTGATCTCAGCCGATTTCGTGACGCAGCCACTGGCATCCGGAGTTGGTTCTAAGGCATGGATAGCTCCGACGACGCTGTTCATCGAAGACGCGATCACCGTTGCTCCGGTACCTGATGCCAAAGGCACTAAGGCTGGTGGTTCCATCATCATCGGAAGCGTGCAGCGTCATCCCTCGTACGACGGCGAGTTCATGGTGATGCTGGACGGTCTGCCTAAAGACTTCGCAGCAGCACCCGCAATTGTCGCTGCTGGTCAGTCCACATTTACCGTGAATCTGACAATTCCAGAATCCGCGACACTCGGCGAAGTCCCAAATGTGACTGTTCGAGGCCAAGTTGCTAACGGATCCACTATTAGCAAACCAGTGACGGTAAAAATTTTGGTCGAGTAGCGTCCGGCGGCGGGTGAATTGATGAAATCAACACCCCGCAAGAACGAGAGGGTACGCCACGACGGACAAGAGTGTCCAACGAGACTTCGATACAAGTTGTTGGCGGAGGGTTGGGGTTACCCTAGATGTAGTGACATTCCTGCGGCCGTCGATTTGGCATCAGTTTCGACTGGAATCCTTCCGCAGTTGACCTGCGTCCTGTAAAACATGAGCTGAATCCGAACTCGTACGTCCGGTTCTATGCGTGGGCTGAGATGGGGGGCTTACGACTCCGGCTCACCCAACTCGATTCATAAGCAGCATGGAGTCGATGCCTTGAAGATTGCCATCATCACGGCTGGCGGAGCCGGGATGTTCTGTGGATCGTGTATGCAGGATAACACGCTGGCTCGCGCGCTGCGGATGGCAGGAGCGGATGCGGTGCTCCTCCCGACATATACGCCGATTCGCGTGGATGAAGAAAATGAATCCACGTCGCGAGTCTTCCTTGGCGGAGTCAATGTTTATCTGGATTCAAAGCTACCGGGCTGGAAACTGCTGCCGCGACGATTCAAACGCTGGCTAGATCGTCCGTCGATCGTGCAGCTACTTTCAAAACGCAGCAGTAGTATCGACGCTAGTCAACTTGGGGATTTGACTGTCGATTTGCTTCGCGGATCTACTGGTCCCCAACGAGCTGAGATTAAAGAATTGATCGATTTTCTCTGCGACGATCTGCGACCGGACGTTGTGCTGTTCAGTAACGCACTGCTCTCGGGGATTTTGCCCGAACTAAAGTCGCGTTTTTCGGGGCGAATCGGGTGCCTGCTGCAAGGCGACGATATCTTTCTTGAAGCTTTGCCGGAACCCTGGAAGTCACAGGCGCGAAAACTGGTGTCGCAGAATGTGTCCGGTTTCGATCGACTGTTTACACACAGTCAGTACTATGCCGCGTTCATGGCTAAGTATCTAAATTTGGACGCTTCTCGATTTCGCACCATTCCGCTCACGGTCGATACGGATTCACTTCGCACAAACCAAGACATGCATGATGATAGGCAACCGCTTGACGTCGTGGCATCCAGCGGTAGGTCGGATATCCGTCGCACGACGGTCGGTTACTTCGCGCGTCTTTGTCCGGAAAAGGGAGTATTTCATTTTCTGGATGCGGTCGCAGACGTGGTTGCGGAACGGAGCGACATCGATTTTGTGATCGCCGGATTTCTGCCAGAACTGCATCGCAAGCAATTTGAAAAACAGCTCCGCGCGATGCAGAAACTGGCGGCCGCAGGGCGGATCCGTTGGGAAGGAAGTCCCGCAGATCGCGACCAGAAATTCAGGATTTTGCGATCCTTTGACTGGCTCTGCGTGCCCACCGAGTACCATGAGCCGAAAGGGCTGTATGTTTTGGAAGCTGCCTTGGTTGGGGTCCCGTCATTATTGCCGCAGCACGGCGCGTTTCCGGAACGTATTGCCGATCTGGAGTTTGGGAAGCTCTATGAGCCCGGTTCGCGAAAGGCGTTGGTGGATGCTATTTTGGCGTTGCCATCCACAAACGCGGGCTTGATATCGGCAAATCCGGCACTGCGTGCGCGTTGTCTTGAACGTTATGGTATGGCGATCACCGGGCCGGAAATCCTGCAGGCGATTCGGGAAGTCAGCGGGTGAGACCCGCCATGGTCGCATTTCGATTAGCGTCGAAAATTTGCATTAATTTGCAGCTCCACTCCCGCAGGATCTCGCGACCTGTTAAAACGTTGACGTGTGGGAGTGCCTAGGCTGGAATTGGACTTTGAAAGTGGGAAAGCAGCGATGATCAATCGACGTCGGGTGTTGCAGTCATGCTTAAGTTTCGCGGCAGCGAGTGGCGCAAGTCGCGGTGGATCATTATTCGGCAGCTTGCGGCTGCCCTACGGTAGTTTCCTGCAGCCATGTATTTCCGCCGCAGACGAATCTGGGCAGCCGTTGGCAGAAATGCTGCGAGATGCAATTGAACTCTGTCGCAAGATAACCTTGGTGCCTCACGAATCTCGACGGTTGTGCGAGATCGCGCTTGTCCGCGTGCAACGATCGGATGAGATGTCCCCCGCCTTCTGGCAGGCGTGTGCGGATTCGGTCGGTCGGCTGGAGACTGCTATTTCTGAATGTGGACATGCGAATTCACTGGCAGAATGTCCAAGAGCAGATGTGCTGTATCAGTTGCACAGGCTGAGGGCACATCTAATAACTCAGACGGTCCAAGTCATTGGCCGGGTGGGTCGACGTACATAGACCACAATCTGTGCTGGATGGCTCGTCGTTGCCACGTAAATCGGTTGCGCTAAAGAATACAGTTATTCCCGTTCGATGATGATACCGGGGAAACCGCGCGGCGAGGGCACCGGTATTTTTTGCCGAAACAGCGCCTGCATTCAGGGACGAATTGGTCATGTACGAAACACATTTCGGATTTCATCGCCAGCCGTTTCACGCAGCGGATGCGTCTCGAGCATTCTTCGTATCAGAATCGATCGGCACGATCCTGCCGCAGATGTTGCATGCGTTGAGATCAGATCTTGGCATCGCCGTTTTGACGGGAGTCCCGGGGAGTGGGAAGACATCATTGCTGCGGCATATTCAGCAACAGCTGTCGCACGAAGGCCGCGTGATCGTTTGTTCCGGTGCGAGTCTGGGAACATCTGTTGATCTGATTGGGGTGCTCTTGGAGGCTTCCCACAAGAAGGCTGGCCGCGAAAACACGACAAAGTCGAATGCCGCCGATTCGGTATTATCGGCAACGCGATCGTATGCCATGGAACACATGAGACGCACAGCGGAACTCTGGGGCCCAATTCTGTTATTGATTGATGACGTTCAGCTCGTCCCCCTAGCGGTGCTTAACGAATTACGTGCGTGTACCGAAGAAGAGTGGAACGGTCGTGATCTGGTGCGTTGTTTGGTGTCGGCACCAATTTCGTTTGAAGAACAACTTGCGAGGTCTGAGTATGCTGAATTCGGGAGACGAATCCGCTGTCATGCATTCCTGCAACCACTGAGGACTGGCGAGTCCATCCGCTTTTTGCAGGAACAGCTTGAATTCGCCGGAGGCCGGCTTTCACAAGTCCTGACGACTTCAGCATTAGAATTGATTGCGACGGCCGCCGCCGGAATCCCGCGTTGTCTGAGTCTGCTTGCTGACGAAACATTCGTAGTGGCTGCGGAATGTGGAGAGAAAACCGCGACTGAAAAGTCGGTACGGACGGCACTCAGCCGCCTGCAACACCTGCAATACAACTGGAACGCCTCGCCGGAAGTGGACGACTCGGCCGCCCCATTGTTAGACGACGAAGACACTGCGGAAGAATCGATTGCTCAGGTTCCAGCGACGACTGTGCCGGTCCCTGTCAGCCGACCAACTCCGACACATGCCACTCTCGCACGTGGGGTGATTGAATTCGGGGGGCCAGCGAGGGCTGCAGTAGATGTTCGTCTAACGACGCAAGACCTTGCACGATCGCAGATGGCTACAGGAACAAGTGCCGTTGAAGCGACCCTTGAAGTTGCGGTCCGCCAAACAGACACGTTCTCTTCACTTACAAGTCAGCCGACACAGCCTTCCGTATGTGAGTTTGGAATCACAACATCCGTAGATGTCGTCAGATCGGAACGGATGGCGATCAGGAACGAAGGCTCGGCGTCATTTGAAGTTGGCCGTCGTTTTTTTGCGGAGTCTTCTGAAGACAGCATCTCAATGGCGGATGTTGACAGCAGCGATCTCGTGAATCTGTTGAATTTAGACGGCGAGATTGAACGTGCGCCATGGGGCGTTGTTACGTTTCCCGAAACCGCACTTGCCTTAGTTCCTGTCGCGGCATCATCGCTTCCTCCCCAAAGTATCACCGCGGAGATTGTCTGGATTGATGGCCAGGCAGAGCTGTCGGAGACTACCCCAACGGGACTAGCGATCGCCGTAAATGAAGCGAATCTAGACGACGCGTCAGTTTTTGGACAACGGGCAGAAATTCACGAGGGGCTAGCGGCGATTAAACGAGAGTTCTTGAGCCAACGCGCGGTCGGTCGCATTGTAGCAACCCCTAAAAGTACGGCTAACTGCGGCTTTATCGATCTCAGCGACTCTCGGATGTCGAATCGAACGCCCGTGTTTGATCGCTACACATGGATTGCACTCGGACGAGAAGTTCCGCCCGGAGCCTGTTCGCTTGTCTCGCAGACAAAGTCAAAACAATTATTTTTGGCAGACTGCGGAATGCTGGCCACAAGTCAGTTGCCAACGCTGTGTTTACAGACAGCCTCAGGGCTGCACATGGCTGCGATCAATCAGATCCCCATCTCGGATACAACGGATGCAATTCTGCTTGACGAGATCCAGCATCATGCGCCGCGCTGGGAAGAAAACACTTTTGATTTGTTGGGAAATGCTCCGTATGCTGCCCATGCGATTCCGCATCAGGTGCCAGCACAGGTCAATCACTACGAAACGCCGTTTCGGCACGACGCCCTGGTTGCTTGCGACGCACTGCTCAATAACGAAGCATCACCAGTATTCTCCGGCCTCAAGATCTGGCACGATGGTCAGTTGATTGTGACGCGGTCGCCAGACAGCGATTCACCCTCTGCTGAAAATCCAAGCGTGCAACGTTTCGGTACGCTTGAGGATCCTCTCGATGAGGCTGCTCGACCGCATCCCGAACCAGCCACAAAACTCGATCAAGGTGAATTCTTAACGCTGCCTGTCCCGATTGGAAGAGTCGATTTGGCCCCGCAGTCACCAGTCATCTCCAGCAACCAAGATCTATTTTCGGTTGTCGAATCGATCGCTAGTCTGCAGTCTGACGTACGGCAATTTCAGCAGACGGACAGCAATTCAGGGGTTACCGAACCAGTGTTCGAGCCCGATGCAGAACTAACACCTGAATCAGCCACCCTTATTTCCCGTGCAAAGCGACGACTGGACGAAAGGGCAGCGGTCACAAATTCGGCTGTCGTGGCATTACAAATTACACCTGACGCCCGAACCAAACGAACAGTTTTGGCAGACTCGGAAATGGCAACCAGTAACTCTGAATCTACGCCTCAGTTTAGCCGCTTGTTTACTCGCCTGTGGGAGAATCGCAAGCGGGCTGTCGCTGAGGCAGATCGTTAAGATTGATCTTGAGAATCCTAATCTGTTTAAGAATCGATCGAGGCGAATTCTGACTTCCTGTTGTGTCTCTTGCTGCTCTCGGAGAGAATTCTCACGTTCTTTGTCGCAAGGGATACTCGGAAATCACTACTCTTTCATCCATTCTGGCTTGCCATAAGACGCCATGTCAAAACACACAACAACTCTGCCGACGGCCACTGTCGTGAACCTACTAGACACATTTGATCAAGTGGCCGATGCGACAACTCTGTACCGCCACTGGGGCGCACATCTGTTGGACGGCGGTGTTCGATTCGCTGTCTGGGCGCCCAATGCTCGTGAAGTTTCTGTCATCACGGACAGCAATGGTTGGACTGCCGGACACGACTGGCTGGATTCCAGCGACAACGGTGTCTGGCATGGAGTCATCAAGGGCGTCCTCCCGGGAACACGCTACAAGTACGCGATCAGAACTCAGAGCGGGCACTTGCTTGAAAAAACTGACCCTGTCGCCTTCTACCATGAAATCCGCCCACAAACGGCTTCCATCGTCTGGAGCCTTCGAGATTTTCAGTGGCACGATCACGACTGGCTTCACAAACGAGATCAGACGAACTGGCTCAAAGCACCCGTGTCGATGTACGAAGTGCATTTGGCATCATGGAAACGACCCCACGATGGGCGCACATTTTTCAACTACCGCGAACTGGCGCATGCCCTCGCCGATTATATTCTCGAAACGGGTTACACACATCTCCAGTTGATGCCGATCACTGAACATCCCTTTGACGGATCGTGGGGTTATCAGACAACCGGATACTTCGCGCCCACTGCGAGATTTGGATCGCCGCATGACTTTCAATATTTCGTCGATCATATGCACCAACGTGGCATCGGCGTACTACTCGACTGGGTTCCCGGACACTTCCCGACTGACACGCATGGCCTCGCGATGTTCGATGGGACATGCCTGTATGAACATTCTGATCCGCGGTTGGGATATCATCCCGATTGGAACACCCTAATCTTCAACTACGGTCGGCGGGAAGTGACGGAATTCCTGATTTCCAGCGCGCGGTTCTGGTGTGACGTCTATCACATCGATGGAATTCGTGTCGATGCAGTGGCGTCGATGCTGTATCTTGATTACTCGCGAGATTCGGGGCAATGGATTCCAAATCAATACGGTGGACGTGAAAACCTAGACGCGATCGATTTTCTGAGGCAGTTTAACACACTAATGCACGCTGAATTTCCCGGCACCATGACTATCGCGGAAGAATCCACAGCCTGGCCGGGTGTGTCACGTCCGTGCTACACAGGTGGTCTTGGTTTTACCATGAAATGGGATATGGGATGGATGAACGACACGCTGCGATTTATGCGACGTGATCCGGTGTATCGCCAATTTCATCTGAATGATCTCACGTTCCGTGGCATCTATGCGTTTTCGGAAAACTTTGTGATGCCGTTGTCGCATGACGAAGTGGTCCACGGAAAGCAGTCACTGCTTTCGCAGATGCCCGGCGACACATGGCAAAAATTTGCAAACCTGCGTGTGCTTCTGTCTGGACAATTCGCGGCGCCGGGCAAGAAACTGCAGTTTATGGGGACTGAGATCGGTCAATGGACGGAATGGAATCACGATGCGGAGATTGACTGGATTTTGCGAACCTTCGACACACACGAAGGCATTCGCCGGATGGTTTGCGATCTGAATCGCCTGTATGTCAACGAGCCCGCGCTGCACGAAGGCGACGTCGTCGCGGAAGGATTTCAGTGGCTGGTCGGCGACGATCACACAAACTGCGTCATCGCCTACTTGCGTCAGACACCCGATCAACGTGAGACGATCCTGGTGATCAGCAATCTCACACCCTCTCCACGCGATAATTATCGCTTGGGTGCACCGTGCATGGGTTACTACAAAGAAATCTTTAACAGCGATGCGGACTGGTATGGTGGCGCGGGTCTCGGTAACCAAGGAGGCGTCTATTCTAAAGAGACGCCGTCACACGGCAAACCAGCCAGTATTGTGATCACCGTACCTCCCTTGGCTACGGTGATGTTCAAAGCCGTCCCACCCCCGGTGGCAGTCCCCGCTGCGAAAGTGTCAAAGACCGCGGGGGAGACTCCCGTTTGATTAGACGCCTAGGTCTAAAAGTCTCCCGCTTGACACCGCACGCAGTGGAAATTGACCGTAACCAATTTCAACATTCACTATTTGTGGCCGCGTGAAATATCGTGATTGAATTGCCGTGTGTGCCACGTCAGCGGCGTACCCCCCCCTTGTTACCGTCCTCCGCTGGGGCAGTATGTTTCAATCCATGAGAAAATTTCATTGTGCCAGTAACGACTGTTTGCGGGTTTGTTCACCCAATGGCCTTCATCCGGGAAGTTAATGAACTTGCTCGGCACTCCCAGACGCTGCAACGCTGTGAAGAGTTGTTGTCCCTCGCTGACGGGAACTCGAAAGTCGAGATCGTTGTGAATGATGAGCATCGGAGTTTTGAAGTTTGCGGCGAATTTGTGCGGTGAATGCTTTTCGTATGATTCGCGATTCTCGCCCCACGGTGGGCCACCGTGTTCGTATTCGTCAAACCAAAGTTCTTCTGTGGTTAGGTACATGCTGTCAAAATTGTAGACTCCGCAGTGAGTCACCAGCGTCTTAAATTTCGATGTGTTCCCCTGAAACCAGTTCATCATATAACCGCCAAACGACGCTCCAGCGGAGAACATCCGATCAGGATCGATATAGCTCTGTTGTTCCATGTACGCCAGCCCGGCAAGTAGATCGAGGTAACATCGCCCGCCCCAGTCGCCACTGATCTGGTCCGTATATTTCTGGCCAAACCCCGTGCTTCCACGCGGATTGGGGAGCGCTACGACATAGCCCTGCGCCGCCCAGACTTCAGGATTCCAGCGGTAGCTCCAACCGTCGGCCCAAGCTCCCTGCGGCCCGCCGTGCACCAGAAAGGCCAGTGGCCACTTCTTGGCTTCATCAAAGCCAGGTGGCAGCAGAATCCACATCTGCATCGGATCGCCGTCAGCACCAACAACCGTAACACTTTCCGGTTGCGGCAAATTCAGTTCAGCAAGCAGTGTCTCGTTCGCGTGCGACAGGTTGTCGCCGGGAACTTTGGATCGCAGAAATGAATCTTCCAAGCGAATTCGGTAAATATCGGCAGGGTGCGTCAAACGCGTGTTGCTGCAGATGAGCGTGTTGCCGTCCGCTGAAATACTGATGCTTCCTGATGTTCCCACAGATTGGCCGCGTGCGACGATGTTGGGTGTTTTCAATAACAGGCTGAACAGCGATTTGGAACCGTTGGATTCGGCGACAGTGATGATCTCATCGTTGCCCCGCCATACGATTTCATCAAATGACAGATCGACCTCAGTCGTCAAGGATCTCGCGTTGCTGATCAGACTTCCGTCCGCACTGCATTCAGCCACCATGATTTCCCACTTGTCGGCTTCGTAGCCCTCCGTCCGCTGCGCACGCCACGCTAACTTGGTGCCATTAGGAGAGAACGCAGGATGACCGTCGGCTGCAGGATTGGTCGATGTGAGCGTTTGCCATTCCGGGGTACCTCCGCTGACTGGAACTCGGCAAAGGTCATAGTTTGTACTCCAAGATTCATCGGTTGCCGGAACTGCATTGAAAATCAGATGACTGCTGTCTGGACTGAAACAAAAATCCTGTGGCGCCGAGAAAGTGGTAGACGTTGGATACGCATCTCGATCACCCGGTGTCACGTCTCTCGGATCGCTAGCTTCAAGATCGCCCGATTCGTTTACACGGACATCAATCACAAACAAATGCTGGCGTTTGTCTTCGACATAGCTATCCCAGTGGCGATAAAAGAGTCGTTTGAAGACACGGACCTTGACTGGCGATTCTGCAATCTCATCTGCTTTCTTTTTATTCGCGGCATCACTTACAATAAAGGGCAACGCCGAGAATTCAGGGTAAACTGTAGACACAAACGCGATCTGGTTTCCATCCGGTGACCAGATCGCATTGGCCGCATCGGTACTAATTTTTGTTAACTGGCGCGCTTCGCCACCGGCAGGATTAATGACCCACAACTGGCTGCTGCCAGATCGCGTCGATTCAAATAGAATCCAACGCCCGTTTGGTGACCATTTGGGATTACTGTCTTTCGCCGTTGCGTTCGTCAATTGTCGCGGCGGCATCGAGCCGTCGCTGGGGGCCAGCCACAGTTGCGAATGAGATTTATTTTGTTGCGAATCGGTAATCTCGGACACCGCATACGCAACCCAACCTCCATTAGGACTCACGCAGGGTGTTCCGACGCGCTTGAACTGAAACAGATCTTCGACAGTCATCGGGCGTTTGGTCATGGGAGTCTCTGCTTGGACGGCAAGTTGTGCATGCAAAAAAGCGGGTGAAAGGAGTATTAAAACAACGGCAAATAAGATGCGGATTCGCATGAGCGTGAATTTTTCCATCTGGAACCTTACAAGCAACAACCAATTTCTGGAGCAGAGCCGTGTCCATAGCATGTCACGTCTATGCATCGCTTGTCCAGCGTGCCCAAAAAATACCGTGAAGACTGCGCGTCAAGCCGTAACCGACATGAGCGGCAGAAGTTGCCGATCGGCGAAGACCATGCTTCAGGGGTACGGCGACGGTTCTTGATTTGCCGAAAATATTACGCGATTTTTGGAGTGTTTCGACCGCTGGAAGATTGATGGATCCTGCCGTTCGATTGTTCCCCATTCTTTTGGTCTTCCACGTCCGGCGGTCGTTTGAATGTGGAACAAAATTCCAGCTTGTCGTGTTTGTAAAAAAGTATTAACTTTTCATCCAGCGATGCCACACTAGCGGCTTAGCCCACGTCCAAATTAAGACGATATCAACCAACCACTAGAGACCGGCGTGGTTGGATCTAAAACCGTCTAAGATGGAGCCGCTTCGTTGGTGGCGAAAGAAATGAGGAGAGGTAATGAGTGTTCTTCGGGGCAATGCGACACTGGCAAAAGATCCTAGGACGTCCCGAGTGACGAGCGTGGTATCGGTTGTCTGTGAATCGCGCGCCGACTCTTGGACAATCCAGCGATTGCCCTACCGTGAGCTCAAACGTCGGTTTTGGCATATGTTTCCTGGGTTGCTCGTATTTGGATTGCACTTTGTGTCTCACGCAGATCCAATTTCCCCGACCTTACAGCTGATCATTGTGGGATGTTGTGCTGCAATTGCGGCGCGCATTTTGCTGGGTTTTCGACAGATTCAACGTCAGGGTGAAGGAAATGGTCGGTCGGCGGTCGGCGGATACGCACTGTCCGTCCTGTTGACTGCATTTTTGTTTCCGCGGCATCTGGAACTGGCCTTGGCGGTCCTTGCAATTCTGGCGTTTGGCGATGGGTCTGCGACGCTAGTGGGACTCATTTTTCGGGGACCGCGGCTTTGGTGGAATCGCACAAAGTCATGGAGCGGCCTCCTAGGATTTGTGGTAATCGGCTCCTTGATGACAGCATGGATCTACTGGGGTGAAACACAAAATTTGGAAGCCGCTGATCCTGCGGTGTCGTATGGGAGGGCACTGCTCCTGACGTCACCAGCGGTCGTGGCAGCCGCGTTTGCAGAATCCATCCGTTCGCACATCAACGACAACATCCGTGTCGGCGTCGTGGCAGCGATCGCGCTCGTCCTGCTACATAGTTTCCGTACTCTGTAATGCGAGCGCTGCGCGGCATTTAGCGATTTGCCCACGGCACTCCACCCTGTCGCCGAGAATGCGCTCTTCGTGCCGTATTGCCAGACCGCAATCTTAAATTCTGCACCGTAAGCTTGTCGTTGAACTTACTTAGCAGCAGATCTCGCATTCTCTGCCCGTGTTCGTTGGGCCCGAATTGCATCTGAGTCAATCGTGGGGTAGTGACAATCGATTCCAAGATTGTATTCACGATCCACTTTGTGAGGTAACTTCCCCAGAGTAGCACCATAATCGTTACAACGAGATTGAATCGGAAAGCGCGTCTTCGGATTCGCATCGAACAGCCTCACTAACCTGATACACGACTCCCTCGGGGCTACCGAGCGTGCAACCACATGTTTATCCAATACCGATAGTCGCCAGAACTTGTCGAGGTTGCAACGCACTACGTTATCCCAACACTTCGCAGCGCAAATTTCCGCGGCGAAATTTTGCACCCCTCTCGCTTGGGGTACAGTCGCATCACGCGGCGGCGAACCTGTGCTGTGTCCTAGGCAAGCAAACGATAGGTGCAGGCAGACTTTGGTAACAGACTGATGGCCATACGTAGCAAAGCGACAGTTGATTTTTCGTTCATGTTCATTCCGAGGGCTGGGTATGTTTTTTGGCAATGCAGAACAATTGAGGTAAAGCAAAATCGGTCGTCTGTTTCCGGATGAGAAAATCGTCGAAGATACAGGAATGCTGGGATTTATCTTACAGCCCCCCGCACAATCGCCGCGTTAGGACACCCGCCCGAAATTTCGGCGTGACGAAAAATCTAGGATGTGCGATGCCTAATGGCCGGGCCTCCTTGCCTCGCAGCACACGAGCACCGGATAATCTCGCAGCAAATTGGAACGCATTCGGCTCAATCGCGTACGCCAGCAGAGGGCCATTGATGATTCTTCGCTGGCAACTGCCTGTCTTGGGTCAATGAAGACGTTGACAGGCACCGTGGAGATCATGGATTGACGTGAGTATTGCAGGCATTAATTTCGTAAAGTTGGTAGGATCGTCCCAAGTGCGTGCCACCACCAATCGTCCTAGGTGGCACAAGTTGATCGGGTCAAATGGCACTGACTTGAGGAAGAAGTCTGAAAATGCTGCGAATTCTTGATCTACCGCCATGTCGGCGGCATGGTGGATTATCGCGGCGCGAGTGGATACGAATCGGTGGACTTGGTCTCAGTGGACTCTCACTGCCGCAAATTGCGACAGCTAGACCGACAACATCGCGGGACAGTGAATCCAAGAGCGGCAACGGGTTTGGAAAAGCGAAGTCGGTGATCGTCATCTTTCTCGGGGGCGGTCCGCCGCAGCACGAGACGTGGGATCCTAAACCCAACGCCCCTGCCGAAATCCGCGGCGGATTCGGCGCGATTGCTTCGCGAACCCCCGGCTTATCGATCGGCGAACTCATGCCGATGACATCACTTCTTACCGACAAGATTGCGGTGCTCCGGGCGATGGTCACGAACGACAACGCCCACTCGTCCAGTGGCTATCAGATGATGACTGGTGTTCCGCATGTGCCGTTGAGCGCTGAGAATGCCGTCTCGAAATCGCCAAACTTGGCTCCGCACTGGGGCGCTGTAGCCAAGTACTTAAATTACAATTCTCGAGCCTCGATGCCGCCGGCGATCACGCTGCCGAATCGAATCGCGAATACAGGTGAGATCGTGTGGCCAGGCCAGATCGGCGGCGTGCTTGGTCAGCAGTACGACCCGTGGCTGATCACGTGCGATCCGTCAAAACCAGATTTCACAATCCCGGATCTTGCTCTTCCGATGGAACTTCCCAAACTACGTTTCGAACGCCGGTTGTCATTACTTGATCAGGTCAATCGGCATCTTGATGGGTTAAGTGAATCGCCGGCTGTCTCGAGTTTCAACCAGCAGACCCAGCAGGCGTTAGGACTGTTGGGTGGGCCACAGACGCGGCAGGCGTTCGACTTGCAGCTTGAAAGTCAGGAGACGCGAGATCGGTATGGAACATCGCGGTGGTCCCAAAGTCTCTTGCTTGCTCGGCGACTTGTCGAAGTCGGAGTGTCGCTGGTGCAGGTCAACTGGTGTAACATCGAAGGGGAACCAAACGGCGGCAGTTGGGACACCCACGATCGACATAATGACTTACTTAAACGTTATCTCATGCCGTGGATGGACCGAGCCTATTCTGCATTACTGACAGATCTGTCAGAACGTGGACTGCTCGATGAAACGCTCGTCGTTTGGGTGGGGGAATTTGGCCACACACCAAAATTCAACGCGAACGCTGGTCGCGATCACTGGGGCCAATGTTTCTCGATCGCTTTAGCGGGTGGCGGTGTGCGGGGAGGCGTTGTGCACGGCAAGTCGGATGGTCACGCGGCATTTCCGGTGAGTGGTCGAGTGGAACCAAGAGACCTCTTGGCAACCATGTTTCATTGCCTAGGCCATGCCGCCGAAACACAATTGTATGACACCGAAGGCCGCCCGATCCCGATCAGTCGCGGTCGGGTGATCGACGAAATTCTCTAACAATTTTAACTGCAATTATTGACCGCTGTTGGCCCGTGTGCGGTTGCCCTTCAGATCGCAGTCAACACCCTCGTGAAACGCGGAGCAGCCGACGGCCAAAACGATGAATGAGTGCATTCGACAAGACCCAAGAGTCGGCGCAGTGTTCGGCCCTCTGAAGATGCTTTTTTAGGCATTACTTTCCCGCTTCCGCCGAGCAATCTGAGTGATCTCATGCCCCGCCGGCGGTGGACAATCTGGATTGATCCACTGGATTACCGCCGCCCAACCAACACTTTCAAAGTCGTTTGGGAGATAGCCTTGGATTGCGGTTACAGCGTCCCAACCATCGTGGAGATGAGCAGTGAGTACGGAATCTACGACTTCGCCACGTTTTACGGCGGCAATGTATTCCTCAGCTGACATCACATTGGCGAAGCGGTGAAACCCTGGCAAGCGGCTTCCACCGGTTGAACGCCACAAGCCCTTTTCGCGAACGAGCACGCGAGCGGCCACAGTGAGCGCGCGACCAATGCCATGGTGCTGATGCGCTGGATGTACCATCAGATCCGCGCCATAGAGCGTGTGGCCTGCAGGATCGTGATCAGTGAACGACCCGCCAGAGGTCAGTACATCCCACGAGTCATCGAGATAAAAGTCGGTGATGCGGAGCAAAAGGGTGCAGTGGGTGCCAACGACCGCGCCCACATTGTCGTGTACCACGACGAACTGGCCCTCCGGGAAAACCGTGTGATGCGCGGCAAGTTCGTCGCTGGTGTAAGGTCGCTCGGTTGGATAAACAGCCTCACAGATTGCTGAGATTTCTGGATAGTCGCGTTCTAGCATCAGTCTGAGCGAATAGCCTTCGGGGAGCAATCGCGTTATTTCTTGCATATTTCCTGTCGCTGAGAGTTGAGTCTAAAAACGTTAACGAGCTACTCAATTGTGTGTACCGCATTCGGTAGATTATTTTACGATCGCCGGTAATTAAACCGCCTTCCACTTTATTTGTCGTTGAACAAAAAATCCAGTTTGCAATTAAATGGCAGATTTGAACATTAATCATCTAACGGAGTCAGCCGCCATCCGCCGACGGACCGCGTGTCAGCCTGCAAGAGGTCTAGCAGCGGTTCACCGATCATTCCGAGCGACCATCGAGCGCTCATGGGAATAAGAGAATGCCTCGGGTCCAGCTTATATGCTTCCAGCAGCCCCGGCACAGCTGATTTTGCCCGCATCCGCCCCAGTGCGACGGCTGACATGCCACGCACTAGGACTTGTTCCGGCATCATGCCAGCTCGATCCGCTACCCGTCCGAGAAATGATTTTGCAATATCCGCGTCAGGATCGTGTTCATGGAGTAATCCGAGAGCCCACATTGCCGCCGTCCGCTTGGAGATCCCACCTAGTGCCGATTTACTGAAATTCGGCTCCAGTAAAGCGTGTAGATCCTGTAGACGCTCGAGGCCGGCATATTGAATGAGATACGCTGACTGGAGGCCGATGTCAGCCTCTCGAGGCTTTGACTCGGGATTCTTTAACATTTCTTCGTTTCGCACCAAGCGTTTCCGCACGGCATCCTGCACGGCCTTATCTGGATACAAATGCATCAGCCATGCCGCTGTTACCAAGACCTCATTTCGTGAATGTTCAAGTAACGGAACACAGCGATCAGAAAACTGTGCCGCGCGAAGTTGCCCCAACAGCAACAGACTTTGCTCAATCCCCTGCCAGTCATCGGTGGTCGCCGCTAGGGTGTCACCAGCCATTGCGATGATAACTTCCCGGAGTGGAGTTTGTTCTGCAGCGACTTGAAACAACATTTCACGCGCGACGTTTCGTACTTCCAGATGTTTGTCACTCAATTGTTGATGCAGCCAACCGGAACGTTCCACATTCGGAAATCGTTGCATGATGTGGGCGGCAGTCATGCGGACGACTGCGTCAGGATGGATGCGTCCTGTGCTTAATGCCGGAATGAGAGCCTCTGGATTCACGCGAAACAAGGCCACCCATGCTGCAGACGCGACACTATCTGCAGGATCCGCACAGAGGAGAAACAATTTGCCATGTGCTTCGGGCTTCGCGCTGGACAAAAGTTGGATTCCAAGCAGTCGCTCCGAAATACTACCAGCTAAGAAGGATACCGCTTCTGCAAATGCCTTATCCGGGGCCAGAACCACCAGTGCCCGTGCCGCTGCTCTGCGCTTTTCGAAAGCCAACAGCTCGCCATGCAGAACCGAATTCAGCAGATCTACAGCCTGAGTGTCACCCAGTGCCACGAGTCCGTCACAGGCTAGCGCCACAGCCACCGTGGTTTCAGTTTGATCTTCCAGTCGCTGCTTCCAGATGTCGCCTGCTGCCGTGACTTTCCAACGAGCCAGAGCAGGGTCAAGCCAGAGGCGCTGCGCGTCATCAGCATATTTATTTAGCATCAGGACGGCCGTCCCCGCTTGCGTGATATCAGCATTCACGAGAGCATGTGCACACGCAAAACGTACGCGCAAATTTGAATGTGATTCGAGATGTTTCTCCAAAATATCTGTTGAGCCACTGATGTCTTTGAGTTTTTCGTGAGCGACTCGCGCTAAACTGAGAGCAGCTGTTTCCTGCAATTCATCATCGTCAATTTCGCGGAGAGTCTTATCGAACAACGGGACAAATCTCGCATTCAATTCTCTTAAGCTCAGTGGAGGAATCAGATGTGGCTCAAGAAACATCCGCATCGGCAGTCCAGAGAAACGCGCAATATGCGAGATTGCCAGGGGCCCCTCAAAAGGCCCATGTGGACTGAATTCCGGGTTGGGAAGTTCGCTCTGCCAGACGTCTGGCTTGAGTTGATCCGGAGTTTCATCTGGATCGACTGTCTCCTGAGCAGACGCACCAACAGGTACCAAGCAAATTAGAAACGCAATACGCTGCAAATTTTGACAAAAACATCGAATTCTGTTCGCTTGAAGGAGCATAATTCAGTTCGCAAAAATTATTCAATACAAAAAAAGATCAGTCTGGCTGACTCAGACGACGGACTCGAAAATATAAAACAATGAGTAGCACGAGGGACAGCATTGAGCTAATCCACCACGCAGACGGAATCAGATTGAACGTCTGAAACCCTTTTGCCTCGATGGCGCTCAATGCAGCCGCCAAGGGATTCAGACGCAGCGTGTTTTCTACTAAGGAATGCCCAAACGGGGCGTCGAGATTGACCCAGACCAGCAAGGTTCCGGCAAAAAGCGAAATTAGAATGCCGTATGCCACGGTTGTCGCCACCGCTGTCGAACGGAAAAAGCTGCTTACCGTCGCGCTGATCAACATTGATAATAATGCGGCAAGAATCAAGCTGACAATTACCTGCCTGACTTGCGCCTGCAGGTTCGGCTGAATAAGCATAATTACGGCGTAACCTGGAAGCGTGGCAAACAAGAGCAGCGCGAGCGTCAGCACGACGCTAGTGAGTTTTCCGGTCAGAATTCTGCCAGCGCTCATCGGAGTTACACGCAGCAAATTCCAACTGCCGCTTTCCATCTCGCCCGCAATCATGCTTGCCGCAAGTCCGGGCGTAAGGAGCACGATCAGCGCCACCTGCAGCACAATAATAATGGCACCGGTAAAGTGCACACCACGTGATTCAGCACCACCGGCCGAAGCGAGTGTCAGCATCAGTGACAACACTGCACAACCAGCAATGAGACGCAGTAACCAGTGCAAGCGACCAAACTGACGGCAGCGAAATTCTTTAATCATCACAGGATTTAAGAACAACGGAATCCCTTTGGAACGTCGCTGTGGATCGACCAGATAAAGGACACGTCGTGCAGTCCTGATTCCCAATGACTGCTCGTCGGTAATGCTTCCCTGAGACCGCGAACGATCGATCAACGCGTGGCTCAGGCGCATGACGCAAACGACGCTACCTGCCACGATCGACAATCCCGTGAATACCAAATACCAGAACAACACCGGACGATTTTCTACCAGCCCCGAGCCACCGACGGATCCTTGGTCCAGCATCTGCATCAGGGAAGGGACGGGGGATACAAGCTTCAACCATCCAGCGCTACGAGCAATCGGGCTGTCGTCGCCCTTCATGAAAAAATCGGGAAACGTCGGCACGATCGTGACCGCAAATGTCAGTCCGTAACTCCAACGCAACGCGGCCTCGGTACTACGACAGAAAGTGCCAACCAAAATTCCAATCACAACGAGTTGAGTGCAGACGAGCAAAAGGAAACCATAGAGGCCCAATACTTTTGTCAGCGTTAGCCCACCCATCAAAAAACAGCAAGCCATTGCCGGCAGAGTCGCAAACAGCAGCAGCACAACGAAACCCAGCATCGCCCCAGCCTTACCGAAGTAGATCGATGCACGCGACAATGGCGAATTCAGCAGCAATTCTAAAGTACGGCCGCGAACTTCATTAACCAGTGATGTTGACGGAAATACGGGCACGATCAGGATCGCAGCGCCCAGCATGGCATACGTCAGCCACTGCCAGGTCTCGCGTGCCTGCTGTCCGTTAAGGTCTGAGACACCACTGGATGGCCACTTGAGAATGACAACTGCGGCAAACGCAATTGAAGTGGTGACCAGAATGAGCAGTGTTCGGCGATTGCGCAACAGTCCCAAAAGTTCGCGTTCAATGATTACCAAACATCCGTTCATCGTGCCACCTCCCGTGCCTGAAGCGCGGGTGTTGCCGCAGACACAGTTGGCTGTCCCATGCGTTCGGCTTCCGCCACACGCGCCGCCGAGACAAAAGCTTCTTCTAGATCACCAGCGACTTCACGGAACTGGGCAACCTTATCGCCCGCCATAATCAATTGACGCAGCACTTCCGCCATAGCTTCGTCCGATGCCGATGTCCGACAACGAATGATAAACTCTGTTTCGGACAACGTAATTTCGGCCGTCGGCTCCAGAATTGTTTTCAGTTTGTCGCCAACCTGTGTCAGCCCCGCCGCTGAAAGAAACTGAATCTCCATCGTGCGAAGTTGCGAAAGCTCTCGCGTGACTTCCTGCAGCGTGCCAAACGCCCGTAACTTGCCACCAGCGACGATCGCAACTTTGTCACAGATTCGTGCCAACTCTGGAAGAATGTGACTGGTGACGATCAGCGTTTTTCCTTCAGCTGCCAAACGCAGCAAAATATTCCGCATCTCGATCCGCGCCTCGGGATCCAGACCATTTGCAGGTTCATCCAAAATCAGAACTTCCGGTTTGTGCAGGAGCGTGCGTGCGATCCCCACACGCTGCTGCATACCGTGACTCAAGCTCTCAACGTAGCGATCCTGCATCCATGTCGAATTGGTCTGTTCCATTACTTCGGCAATCCGATTGCGACGTGCCTTCCGCGGAATCCCGAAGGCCGCACCGAAGAAATCCAGATACTCCCGGACGCGCATGTTGTCGTACGATCCAAACTTATCAGGCATATAGCCGACCAGTCGTCGCACTTTTGCAAGATCCCGAACGCAATCCGCTCCGGCAATCTTTGCGACACCGGATGTCGGTCGCGACAACCCCACAAGGATCCGAATCGTAGTGGTTTTACCTGCTCCGTTGGGCCCGATGAAGCCAAGGATACTGCCGCGATTAAGCGATAGCGACAGATTATCCAACGCTACGAACTCACCATAGTGTTTCGAAATGTTTTGGATTTCAACGACAGGAGTTTGCTCGGTCATGGTTCGAATAAAATCTGTTGAAAAAGGCGAAATGCACGACAAAATCTGTGGGATTCGGATATTTCCGTTCAGGCGATGCAAAATATCGCCCGTTCATGGAACGTCAGCCATTCGTCTGCCGGTGAGCGTGAGTCCGAGTCGCAATATTTCCCAATAGTCATTTTGGGTCTGCGAGACGTCATCTTCCCCATCTTTAGACCGCAATGCTTTCAGATCACTGACGTCCAGCGAAACATACAGCTTGCCCGCCCGGCACGATTCGCGGATTAACTCCGCTGGAATGGAAATCAACTGCAAACCAAGTGGACTTTCGAGGCTGCTGATTACAGTCTGCGATTCATAGCTGCCCGCAGACACCGTAACCGTTCGCGAACCGGCTCGAATGAACAATTCGAGTTCCGCGATGTCGACTTCAAACGGCAGGCATACAGCTGGGATCTGGAGCTGCATGAATGATCGACTGCTGGTTTCTGTCTTGGACCATCGGCGTTTTCTGTTATCGAAGATTGAACTAAATCCAAACCCCTCGGCATCCTTTGTGGTACGCATTGAGATGAACGGCGAAGGAATCGTGATCCGTGCACCAATCGTTGGGCGTTCTATCCGCAGGGGGTGCACGACCAGCAGCGAACGTTCCCGACGCACATCGGAATCCCCAATATTTAGCATCTGACGATTTGATTGCGCCCAGAACAGCAGGCTGAGGGTCTGTGGAAAAGCATCAACGTTTTCGGTGTTCTCGAACATCGATGCATACACAGATGCTCGGCGCCGCTGCTGATCAGAGACCAATGATTGTCCTAAAAAATCTCCGATCGCCAGCACATCATCCGGCGTGCCTTGAAACTGACCCGCAGAGTCAACGGTTAGACTCATCCGATCCTGACCCATGCCGGCAATGATTAAGTCGCCTGTTTCAGAAAATCCACCTGAGTCCAGTTTTCCTACGACTCCATTTTCATCAAACGTGGCAGTGGCTGACAACGGACGCTCCAAAGTCTCCAGTGATCTTTCGGAAAAGGTGCGGATGCCGTCGGGTTGTTTGAGACCTTCCCAGTGGCAGGTGTCTACGCCAGTCCACACAAGGCGTCGATAGTTGCGGTTGGTCGGATCAGGATCCACCTCCACAATCGTGCCTTCCGTACCGGATACAATGAGCGTTTTAGGTCCGAAGTCAAATACCGAAGCATAACCGTCAGACACCAGTCGCTTTGAACCTGGCACCGATTGCACAAATCCCGTCTCAATCACGGTTTTTGGTGCCACGCCACGCCCGAGGGAACCGAGTCCCACTGCCGGAATTGCCACCAGAATGGCGATTACCGGTAGGAGCAGAATTAGGCGTTCACCTTGCTCGCGCCGTTGTAGCCAAACTCCCACAACAAATAATAAAGCAGGAAAACAGAGTGTGAGACCGATTGCCGTAAATCGCGAAGGAATTCGGTAACCGATGATGCTCGCTGCTTGTTCAGTCACAGACTTCTGGTCCAAGAGCGGTTGTTCACGATTTAGGAACAACGCGGTTTGCATGGGTTCGGCCGACGGAATCAGCCGAAACACGGGCTCGCCCTCCAGTGCCGCCGGATTACGGATACAGAACACTGATGAATCGACCGTCGTCACGACAACGGTGCCTCGACCAACCGGCACTCGAATTGCCACCGGCCAACCGTCGATGTTCCAAATCGCCTCGCCGCCATCTTGGACGACTCGCACGTAGCGAATGGGTTCATCAAAAGTTCGTTCTACTTCTCGCGTTGGGTATGTCTCTTGACGGTAGTCCGGATTGAGAGTCAGGAGGACTGAATTCGCTGTCGTCTGACCGACGACAGAGAGTGGAAGTGCATCGTCCAGCAGCGAATTCGCCACATCGATCCCGGTACGGTCTAGCCGAATCCACAACCGTCCGCCGCGTTGCAACCACGCACGAATGGAATCGATTGCATCGGGATGGTGGAGCAGTTCAGAGGATGTGACTGTCAACTGATCAAGCGGTTCCAAGCACTCTCCGTGTGAACCCAAATCTCTAGGCAGAATCGTGATCACGTTTAGCTGCTGTCGCCGTGAGAACGTCATGAGTTTGAGCAGATTCAGTGTTGCATCTTGGTGTTCAGTGGGTTCATCGGGGTCAGACAGTAAACCCGTCAAGCCAAGATTGGGGTTGGGTGAGACCATCCCCGAATACGTCGGAATGAATTCATCTTGCCCACCTCGATGGATCAAACCATCCTCGTCACCGTTTGGGAAAAAGAGATAGGCAAAGTCGCTGGTAGGCGTCTCTGTTCTACCGAGAAGAACGGGCCATGAGGTTTCGAAAACAGATCTGGCCGGAATGGAAAATTTCTTAGCATACTGAAGTCCTCCGCTTGATGGTGGAGTAACCACGACCAACGCGGTTTTAGTTTCCATGGCTTCATTCCTGACGACCGCCTTCGTCATTCCCCACCGACCCGAAACATGTCGCCCAATTCCACCGGGGTTCATGCCGAGAGTCAGTTCCGGTCGCGTCACTGAGGCTGGTTCATCGCCGCTGGCGCTGTGCATCGAAAGCACAAGCACGACCTGCAGGCATGCGAGCGTCAGCCCGAGGCGAAGCTCTGTGAGCCCTGAGTTGACAGACACAGGGCGGCAATAATACCACGACATAGCAAAGGCTCAATTATTACGAAACACAAACTCATCGGGAACCAGAATTGCAACGATCACCGAGCATTTTCACAACTCAATAGCATCTCGTTTCCCGAAAGATGCGTATTTATGCGAAACAGTCAGAGTATGTCCAAAACATTCAGACCAACAGTTCCTGAATCACATTTGCTTCTTCAACGCCTGTGAGTTTGGAATCTAACCCTTGAAACTTATGGCTGAACCGCGCGTGATCAATCCCCATTTGATGCAGCAGCGTCGCGTGAATGTCATGCACAGAGACCCGATTTTCCACAGCGTGATAACCCAATTCGTCGGTGGCACCGTAGCTGAAGCCGGGCTTAAAGCCGCCGCCGGCAAACCACATCGTAAAGCCTGCCAGATGATGGTCTCGCCCATTTCCCTGAGCCATCGGCGTGCGTCCAAATTCCGAACCAAACACGATGATCGTATCCTTTAACATGTCACGTTGCTTCAAATCCGTAATCAGTGCCGCAACTCCCTGATCCACTTCTTTCGCCGTGCCAGCAGAATGCTCCTTGACAGAACCGTGATGATCCCAGTCTCGATGATACAACTGAATAAATCGCGTTCCACGTTCGGCCAAGCGTCGAGCAAGCAGACAATTCGACGCGAACGAACCGTCGCCACCCTTTGTGCCGTATAAGTCAAAGATGTGATCCGGCTCTTGGCTCACATCCATGAGATCCGGTACGCTCGATTGCATTCGAAACGCCAATTCGTACTGACTGATACGGGTCGCGATTTCTGGATCGTGATAGCGATTGTTGGCGATACCATTCAGCTTCTGGACAGCATCCACGACGTCGCGTTGCCGTTGCTGGGTCACACCCTTGGGATTGCCTACATACAGCACCGGATCTCCCGTGCCGCGAAATTCCACGCCTTGAAACTGGCCTGGCAGAAAACCAGAATGCCATTGTCGCGCCGCAATCGGCTGTTTCTGGCCGAATTGTCCAGTGGACACCATGACGACGAATCCCGGCAGACTTTCGGATTCTGCGCCAAGACCATACAGCAACCACGCCCCCATCGCCGGACGTCCGGCTGTCATAGTGCCGGTGTTCATGAATGTGTGAGCTGGATCGTGATTGATTGCATCCGTGTGCAGCGATCGAACAATGCAGATCTCATCGGCACATTTTTCTCCTAGCATCGGCCAGATTTCTGCCATTGACTGTCCCGATTGACCCCATTGTTTAAAAGCATGTTGAGGCGCAAAGCAGTTCAGTTTTTGCCCTTGAAGTTGGGCGATCTGCTGACCCTTTGTGACAGATTCTGGCATTTCCATGCCGTTCAGTTCCGCCAACTTCGGTTTATTATCAAACGTGTCTATGTGCGTCATTCCACCGGCCATGTAGAGCCAAATGATCCGCTTGGCTCGCGGTTCAAAATGCGGTGGACTGACAACACCGTTCCAATGCGAATTCTGCGCATCCTGCGCCGCATGATTTTGTTCGGCCAACAGTGAAGTCAGGGCCATTGAACCGAGGCTGACACCAGAATTTTGTAAGAATGTCCGCCGTGCGACCTGAGCAGAAAATGGAATCATAGGAATGACTTTCAGACGTAAAACACTGCGAAATCAGCCGGAAGATTAACACCGCGAGGCTTAAGTTGCGACTCACTGTAAAAACGACCCGCATGTGCGAGGCTGTCGCCGAATTCAGGGCAATGTTGCTCAGCATCATAGGCTTGGTGCTGTGGTTAAAATTTAGGACCGCTCGCGCAGACATGAGTCGCCCCTTCACAGTCAACCGTTCAAAATTGATTGTGTTAGCTTGGTGCGATCAAAACCAAGTGCAACCAAGATGACCCAAACTCCTCCCCCCAAAAAACGCGATCGTCAGCGACTCCACCCGCCAGTGCCGCGTTGTGTCAGCCATTTCGTCAAATCTGAAAAAAAAGTGACTCGATTTGATTCGAATTCTAGCGTGTGGCAGGCGTTTTGATAACAGTTGTACGTCAGGTGACTGCTTCCGAAACGGGTCACCAAAACACGCGTTTTTGCGTTATCGATAATCCTGTCTCGCTCGGCGAGCATCAACAAAACGGGACAGCAAACGTCAGCCGCGCGTTCGCCAATAAGTTGATCCAAATCTTGTCCTGCATTCAGCAATCCACTGGTTACTGTATGCAAGGCCAGCGGATCATTTGCGATGAACTGTTGTCCGTCAACTGCGTCCGTGAATAATTCCGGGGCGCGCAACGGAATCGGGATATCTTGTTTTGTGATTTCAAAGCGGCGGGCAAATTTCAATTGAAATCGTTGCCATCTGTTGGGGCCAATCCGAGGATATAGGCCGGGTGATAACAACGCCAGTGCGTTGATCTCGTGCGGAAACGCCGCGGCGGTGGCGGTGGCGATTTTTCCGCCCCAACTAATCCCCATGATGATCAGGGGCAGCGGATCACCAGCGCCTCCTGACTGTCGTGTTTCATCCCGCGCCACAACTGCCAAGGCCCGCGCGTCATTGATCAATCGCATGCCATGCGCGGCATGGCCGCGCTGATAGCCGTTCAGACCGGAACCACGTCGATCGGCAAAGTAGATCTCAAAGCCTGCTTCGGCCATCGCACGAGACGACGCATCGTACCACCCGGAATGACTTTGAATTCCATGCAGCGCGATGACGATGCCACGTGGCGTTTGAGACTTCCAGTGCCGAAAGTGAATCTTGTAACCATCCGATGCCCTGAAACTCCGAATCGACGCCTCGCTCATCGCGGCACCACTTCCTCCACGGCACGTGTGAACGCACCAAATGCTCCCTGATCGAACAGCACAAATCTGACAACCGCAGGTTTCTGATGCCAACGCACAAAGTCCATCGTGGTCTTGATTAGATTTGCTGCAGCAAGATCGATCGGATAGCCATACGCGCCGGCACTAAGCGCGGGAAAAGCGAGACTGGCACAGTGATGCTTGACTGCCAATTGCAAACAGGCACGGCATGCCATTGCCAGTTGTTCGGGTTCGCCTTGTCGGCCCCCTTTCCAGATCGGCCCGACGGCATGAAATACGAACTTCGCGGGCAAGTCACCGGCACCAGTCGCCACTGCATTTCCAAGGGCACAACCCTCTGGATATTGTGTTTGAGTTTCATGCATGATCGACGGTCCCCCCGCCGTGTGGATCGCCCCGTCGACCCCCCCACCACCAGCCAGTGCCGGGTTCGCCGCATTGACGATGGCTGCGACATGCTGTTGCGTGATATCACCTTGGATGAATTCCAGTCGACAGGGGCCAAGCTTGACAATCATGTAAATTTTTTTACCGTAGGTGATGACATCGTGCAACGAAAAATGACGAATTTTTGCGCGGGAAAAGTGTATCTTTCTGTCACCACATGCCCGTCTCACAGATCCCTACTTGGGAGCGTTTCCGCGAGATACGAAGGGAATCTGCACATCGCCCGAGATTCCATCCTGACGAGGTCATGTGTGCAAATCTTGCGCATCCATTAAAACTACCGATTCCTCTGACATCACATCCCGCTGACCCGATTCCAGCGGCCTTGTGATTCTCCATCAATGCGGGTCGCTATTGGAGTGATCGCAGCAGTCCGTCAATCTCATCCTGAGGCCTGACGCCGACGAAGTCCCCGACCTGAGTCCCGTTACTGAAGATGCGAACATCGGGAATTGCGGTGACTCCGAGATGTTGGGCGATGGCCTGATTGTCATCGACGTTCACTTTGACGACGTCCAACTTGTCACCCCATTTCTTTTTAGCCGCCTCTAAGGATGGCGATAACTGTCGGCAAGGACCGCACCACGGTGCCCAAAAGTCGATGAGCACCAACTTCTGGTCCTTGCGATCGACAGCTTCAAGAAAGCCGATCTTTTCGAGGCTAGTCTTCCCGCTTGCCGTGACCACCATGATCTCGGCGATGCCATCAGGAGCCCCAGCGATCGATGTTCCTGTGGTTGGGAGATTATTGCAGCCGAGCAGTCCGCACGAAATAACCACCAGACCAACCAATAGCCGAAAATACACTGACAACTTCATTTTAGAATTCCTTGTCTGGATTGTCTGAGAACATTGTTGTGACATTTCGTTTCCCGCTGCGTGCGGAATTGCGTTATTTTTGCAGTTTCTCCCATCAAAGGCGTCTTAGTGTGAGGGAATCTTGCAATTTTAGAACTTTTCGCCTGTAAGAATGCGTGCTGCAAGTCTAAATTCCGTTAAATGATGCGGCTGGTGGCAGGATGGCGATCACCAACCACAGCACTCATGTTTCTACTGACGATCCTGTTAAATGATGTTTTTGGGAGAATTGATCACATGTCGGTAACACTGACGGAAGCAGCAGCAAGCGAAATCAAACGAGTCATGTCAGAACAAAACCGCCCGGAATTGAAATTTGTTCGCGTTGGCGTGGCCGGCGGAGGGTGCAGCGGTTTTCAGTATTCGTTCGACTTCACAAATTCATTCGATGAATCAGCAGACGTCATGCTTGAACATCATGGCGTCGGTGTTGTGGTCGACAAGAAGAGCGACCTGTTTTTGGACGGCACAGAGATCGACTTCTACACGGGTCTGGAAAAAAGAGGATTCACATTCAAAAATCCAAATGCGGTTAAATCCTGCGGATGCGGCAGTAGTTTTTCTGCGTAATCCCTTTTCACAGTTGTTTCGATCGCCTGTCAACTAACGCACGCGGTCGGCAAGTCACATCAGAAGCCCGCGGCAACTCAACACTGCCACGGGTTTTTTTGCGCCCATCGACTTCCAAGAAACTCAGGGTGTTGGAGCAAGGCCGGGTGCTGGCTCTGGCCGCATGGCTGCAGCATCGACAGTCACACCAAATACCTTGGCAGAGAGATTATAGAACGTCGGCACCAGCACGAGCACCGCCTCCCGCAGCGGCATGCCTGAACGCACAGAACTGTTAATGAAGTCGACAAGTACAATCGAATCGTTCACCACAATTCCCGTCAAAGCCACAAGCCCCAGAGAACTAAACAGCGTTAGCGGGATATCCATGAACCAATGGCCAAGCACCGCGATAACAATGCCGAACGGGATAATGGTCATGACAACCATCGGCTGTCCGTAGGACTTGAGCTCCATTGTCAAAATTACGTACATCGCAATCAGAGCAATTCCGAGGCCAATCCCCAAACTGCGCACTGACTCGCTATCTTGTTCCTGCTGTCCTTCCCAGCGGACCCGCAATGACGGATATTTCTTTAACAGCTCGGGCATAAATGTCGCTTGTAAGTTGGCGACAATTTCTTTTGCGTTCCCTTCTTTCTCGCTGATATCGGACGATACTGTGATCGATCGTTTCTGCTCGATCCGGTTGATTTCTGAAAAGCCACGACTGATCGAGACATCCGCGAGCTCGGTGATCGGCCGCTGCACGCCGTCGCCGCCATCGACTCGAATGTCGTCAAAACGAGCCAGTGATTTGCGATCTTCTTCGGGATAACGCACCATCAGCTTGACCTCATGCCGGCCCCGCTGGAGACGCATGACTTCTTCCCCGTAGTAAGACGCACGCAACGTCCGGGCGATGCTTTCCAGAGGCACTCCCAAAGCCACAGCATTCTCTTTTTCTCGCAGCTGCAACTCCCACTTTCCGGGCCGCGAGTCATCCGATATGTCAAACACTCCTCGGTAGGTCGCCAGCTTCTGCTTGACTTCTTCAACCGCACTTTCAAGGTTCTTCATCTCCGTCGCCGGAGCCAGCAGTTTGAACTCAATCGGTTTTCCGCCAAGTCCACGTGACTGTGAGCCAAACGTGAGGGTCTCGACACCGGCGATGGGCCCTACCGCATCTCGCCATTCCTGCACAACCTGTTCACTGGTGACGTCGCGAAGCCCGCTATCGACCAACTGCGCATAGACCGAACCCGCATGACTGCCCTCTGTCGTTTGCCCGCCGCCCGGGGCATCATCCTTCACGACTCCCACCATGCGATGCGTTGCCAGCAGCAGTGGTCGTTCCCGAGTTGAGTATTTGCGGTTGATCTCCTGAATCGCTTTCTCCACGCGTTCCGTCGTCAGCTTGGTGACGCGACTTGGTGTGCCATCCGGGAAGATCACTGTCGTGATCACTTCCAGTGCATCTAACTTCGGGAAGAAGATGCTAGGCACTTTGCCGCTTGTTACAAGACTTGCCGTCAACAGCAGGAATGTGCTGGCCGAACTCAGAACAATGGCCGGATTGTTGACACAGAACACAACGATAGGCTGATAAAAACGCAAGATAAATGTGTCCAAAGCCCAGTTTGTGAATCGATTCAGGCCGGACGTCAACGGCGACGGCTTTCTCGATCCGTGAGCCAAGTGACACGGTAAGGCAAAGGTCGCTTCGAACTTCAATGACCACATTACCCACACCTTTGGCCGCAACGGACGTCACTTTCTTAATGCCGGCTACGGAACGCACGGCTTCTTCGACCTTCTGGCAGATCCCGCTTTCCACTTCATCCGGACTTGCGCCTGGATAGGGTACGGAAACGAGAATGAGCTCCAGTTCAAACTGCGGAAATACTTCGCGGCGGAGCATAAATGCCGCCAGTGTTCCGACCACGAGAACGGCAACAACGATAGTGTTCATCGCAGGTGTGTTGCGAATCGCCCAACGCACCATCGAACCACTCATCGCTTCACCTCTTCTGAAGACGCTGCCTGAGGCACTGTCGCCGCTGTTCCCACGGTGGCCGTGACACCAAGATCTGTCGTCATGGCCATGCCGTCAGTAATCGAAGCGAGCGGCGAGATGATGACCTGATCGTCCGCTTGCAATGCCGAACCCTCCTGACGCACAAGCGCTGAATCTCCATCCACTCGAACAAGGGAGATCGCGACAATCTTGAGCTTTCCCTCTCGGACGATCCACAGTTGCCCGCCAGGCCGAATTGATTCGGCTGGCACCCGCAACAACGGAACCGGCGAATCAATTGGAATCCGCACGGTCACATACATGCCACTCAACAATATTGGCGGCGAAATGCTTGTTGTTCTGCTCGTTGCTCGCACACGCGTCTTTTCTGGCGCATCCACAATCACACGACAAGGAAACAACTGTCAGATGTTGACTTTCGCTCAAATAGCGTACGCACACGCTCTAGATGATTGTTCTGAAGCTGGTTCTCTTCTTCTGCCAAGCTGATCAGCGTTGAAGTATTGTAAATATCTACCTCCACTGCCTTCAATGCTTCAGGGGCCTGCGCGACACGCGCCTGCAATCGCTGTTCGTCAAGCTGATAGTTGACAGCATCAATTTCAAAAAGCACATCGCCTTTGTTGACGAACGTACCACTCCGCGTCGTGTCAGGCTTCGTCAGCACACGCCCCGTGACTTCGGCACCAACGGTGAGGATTCGATATGTCGTCGCTTCGCCGTCAAGATCAAGGTAAAAAGATTGATCCCATACCTTCACATCGGCCACTTCTACCAAGGGCACGACAGGGGCAGCGTCTTGCGGCCGGCCATCAGTCGGCACTGCCGGCTCGCGCCCGAAGAACAGAAACCCGAACACCCCGAGTCCCAGAATGAGGATTGCTCCACCCACATTGGCGAAAAAAATGTAACCAACTCCGGCCGCCGACCGTTTGTGATTCCACAACAAGTATTGGCACCACCACGTCAGACACGGCTGCTGATTTTTCCACTGCATTCATTCTTGTATCCGACGATCGAACGCATGCCTCTGAGTTTTCGCTGTTTGGTCAC
>Ga0209553_1000129_pt1 | contig 36342 bp, 29 predicted proteins | sample LauGreFBDMM110DN_2_FD_188217 | JGI IMG/M metagenome (GOLD analysis project Ga0209553, IMG submission 188217) | Freshwater lake microbial communities from Lake Michigan, USA - Fa13.BD.MM110.DN (SPAdes) (version 2) | ecosystem: Environmental > Aquatic > Freshwater > Lake | place: Lake Michigan...
CCCACCGGAATGTGCGCGATAATTTTTTTTCTAACACTGGCGGCGGTACGGCCCGCACCATATCCGTATCCACATAGCCCGGTGCGATAGCGTTGACGGTGATGTTCTTGCCAGTACCTTCTTGCGCCAAGGCTTTGCTAAAGCCGTGAATGCCAGACTTGGCCGCCGCATAATTCACTTGGCCGTACGGACCGGGCTGGCCATTGATGGAGCCGATATTGACGATGCGTCCAAAACCACGATGGCGCATACTGTCGATGACCGCACGGCACATATTAAAGCACGCGCCTAAGTTCGTGTTGATCACCTCTTACAACTGCTCGAAGTTCATTTTATGCATGGTTCCATCACGCGTGATACCAGCGTTGTTGACCACAATATCAACGGGCCCAAAATTCTGGGTCACCAGCACCACGCCCTCTTGGCACGCCTTGAAATCACCCACGTCCCATTTGTACGCAGCAATGCCAGTCTCGGCGGTGAAGGCCTTGGCCGCGTCGTCATTACCGCCATAATTGGCCACTACCTTGTGCCAGACATTTTTCAACGCCACGCTGATGGCTTTGCCGATACCGCGCGTTCCGCCGGTGACAACTGCAACTCGTGAGCCCGCCATGGCCAGAGCCCCCGTTCATTTGATCCAGGCACAATGATAGGGCGCGGATGCAGCGCGGTGAAGCGGTGCAAACATGCGATCTCATAACCTGACGTATTGACATTGCCAATTGCTGGTCATAAGAAACGCCACCTTTCAACGTTCAGATTAGGAGGCGACCGATGATTACGATTTATAAAACGCGATTTGTCACCTCCGTGATGTGCGGTTGCAGCTCCCTTCCGGCGTCACCCACATCCAAACACACGCCCAAAGCCATCTAATTCGCGCGGTCTTCCGTTAGGAGCCGCTCAGGCCCTGAACGAAAGACCCGCTATGTTAACTTCTTCGCACCCTGCGATTCGATTCAAACAAGAAACCCGCGCCATGTTGCGCTTGGCGTTGCCCTTGGCCGTTGCCCAACTGGCGCAGGTGGGCATGGGCATCACCGATACAATTATGATTGGTGCGCTGGGCCGCGATGCGTTGGCGGCAGGTGGATTGGGCTCAGGGCTTTTCTTTGCGACCGGTGCTGTACTGCAAGGCGCACTAGTAGGCGTTGGCATTCTCATTGCCCATGCGCGCGGCGCCCAAGAGCCGGAAAAAATCGCCCCGATTTTACGCGCAGGCTTCGTGCTGGCGATGACGATCGCCGCTGGGATGGTTCCACTGTTCTGGTTCGCAGAACCCATTTTATTAGCGATGGGGCAGCCTACATTGCTGGCCCATGACGTGTCAGGCTATGTGCAAATCCTCACGCTGTGCGCACCAGCATCGATGTTGCTTGCGGTTCAACGCAGTTACTTGACGGCCATGAACCATCCGCGTGCGGTGATGGTGATTGGCTTTGGTGCACTGATCACCAACGGCATTCTGAATTACGCGCTGATCCACGGTGTATGGGGTTTCCCCAAACTTGGCCTGATGGGCTCGGCCACGGCGTCGGCCATCACGATTTGGGGCATGTGCGCGGCCATGGTTGTGGCGATTCGTATCACGCCCGATTTGCGTGCGCACAATTGGCGTGGACCACTGGACTGGAAGTTGACCAGCGAACTGGCCAATTTGGGCTGGCCCATTGCCGTAACGTTCGGTGTCGAGATTTTTTTGTTCATGGCTTCGGCGTTGTTGATGGGCCTGATTGGTACGACTGCGCTGGCGGCGCATAACGTGACTATTAACATCGCCTCGTTGACGTTCATGGTACCGCTGGCCATTGCCCAAGCTGTCAACGTGCGGGTGGGATTTCACTTAGGCGCGCAGGCACCCGTGGCGGCACGTCAAGCCGCCGTGGTGGCGCTGATGCTCGGTGTGACGTTTATGGCCGTAACCGCGCTGGTGATGTTCAGCGTGCCGCGCAGTATTGCCTTGTTGTTTAGCCTGGACCCCACGGTTCCCAGCGATGCCGAGGTGATTGAGTTGATCGCGAAGCTGCTGGTGATCACCGCGTTGTTCCAGGTGTTCGACGGATTCCAAAGTATCGCTGCAGGTGCGCTGCGTGGCTACAAAGATACGCGCGTGCCGATGATGTTGGTGACTGTAGGCTATTGGGGCGTTGGCTTTCCCATGGCGTGGATACTCGCCTTCCCCATGGACATGGGTGCGGTGGGGCTGTGGTGGGGGCTGGCTTTGTCACTGGCCGCCGCTGCCGTTGTACTGGGCGCGCGTCTGTGGCGGATGAGCGGGCAGAGAATTTCGGAAGTTACGGGTTAAGCACGCTCCACTCACTTTATCTTGGCTCGCGCGATGCGCTCACACTTATGTGTATTGAGCATCAAGTCCGCTCAATACACATCGCGATGCCCATGCCGCCGCCGATGCATAAGGTGGCCAGGCCTTTTTTGGCGCTGCGTTTTTTCATTTCGTGCAGCAGCGTGACGAGGACACGACAACCCGACGCGCCGATGGGATGGCCGAGCGCGATGGCGCCGCCATTCACGTTGACCTGGGCCGGATCGAGGCCCAAATCCTGACATACGGCGAGTGACTGCGCGGCGAAAGCTTCGTTGGCTTCGATCAAATCCAAATCACCGATTTTCCAACCGGCTTTCTCTAATGCTTTTTTTGAGGCGGGAATGGGGCCGGTACCCATGATCGCCGGGTCGACGCCCGCTTGCGCCCAACTGGCAATCCGTGCGAGCGGGGTGAGGCCACGCCTGGCGGCTTCGGCTGCGGTCATGAGCACAACGGCAGCTGCGCCGTCGTTGAGGCCCGAAGCATTGCCCGCCGTCACCGTGCCTTCTTTTGAGAAAGCTGGGCGCAACTTAGCCAACGAGTCTGCAGTTGTACCCGCGCGGGCGTATTCATCAAGGTCAAAGGTTTTCTGTTCTTTTTTCACGGTGATCATCACCGGCACGATTTCATCTTTGAAGCGCCCCGCTTTGATGGCGGCTTCGGCGCGTTGTTGCGAGGTGGCGGCGAATTCATCTTGCTTAGCGCGCGTCAGTTGCCATTTCTCGGCAATGTTTTCTGCCGTGGTGCCCATGTGGTAGCCGTTGAAGGCATCGTACAAGCCGTCTTTGATCATGGTGTCGATCATCGATGCATCGCCCATTTTCACGCCATTGCGCAGCACCATGGAATGCGGCGACTGGCTCATGCTTTCTTGGCCACCAGCGACGACGATGGACGAATCACCGGCTTTGATCGACATCGTACCCAACGCCACAGCCTTGAGCCCCGAGCCACACACCTGATTGATGGTCATGGCCGAGACTTCTTTGGGCACACCGGCCTTGATGGAGGCTTGGCGCGCGGGGTTTTGGCCAGTGCCTGCCGTGAGCACTTGGCCCATGATGACTTCCGAGACATCCGCTGCTGCAACGCCTACGCGTTTGAGCGCTTCGGTGATCACCACTTGGCCCAACTCTGCGCCCGATAGACCAGCGAGTGAGCCGCCGAAAGAGCCGATGGCCGTGCGTGTGGCAGAAACGATGACGATGTCGGTCATAAATATGGCTCCGGTTGGGAGTTTGAAAATGAATGCGCGCTTTTAAGCCTGGGACAGAGGCGGAGCAAGAATTATGTTGCGGTGCAGCAAGCGCTCTTTGTTTGGTCGCATTTTCCACGCCAAGCGGAAGACCACTTCTCGGGAAAATGCCCCGGGCGTTACCTCAATTCTTTCAGCCATTTGGCGAATGGAGCGTACAAGATATTTGGCGCGCTGCTGCCTGCCATCATGCCGATGTGGCCCAAATCCACCGTCATGATCTTGGCGTGAGGAATGCGCGAGGCCAAAGCCTTGGCCGAGTCTGGCGGCACAATACGATCATGAGAGGGGATCACGGCCAACGTCGGCGCTTTTATCAGAGCTGGGTCAATGATCGTGTCGCCCACTTTCCAAGCATTTTTTAGTGTTTGGTTTTCACTGTACCAGCCAAACAAACATTGGCGAGCGACGTCTGCAACCAATGGCACGCCGTCATTCAACCAATCTTCCAGCTCGACAAATTTTTGTGCCGCATCGGTGGCCATATCACGCACCGCGAAACCGCGAAACTTGCGGCCCACCAGCGTGGGATCAAGCGAGGCAAACATCGCTTGCAAAAAATCCACAGACGCACCGCCTTGGGCGGTGATCATGCCCTCGATCATCGGGCGAAACGTGGTGAGAAAATGGCGCGAGGCGTCGCTGCGCGCATGAAAGTCCCAAGGGGCGGCCAGCAACGCGAGGCCTGAGATCAAATCCGGACACATGACGGCCGCAGCTGTTGTCAATGTACCACCCATGCAATAGCCCGCCAGGCGCGGTTTGGTTTTTGTCAGCGCCACAATGTGTTCGAGCGCCGGGATCATGACGCGTATAATATAGTCATCCATGCTGAACGTGCGCTCATGCGCGCAGGGCTCGCCCCAATCAAGCAAAAACGTGCGCATGCCTGACTGCGCAATCGACGCCAGCAAGCTGCGATCTTCAGCGAGGTCGAGAATATAGGCGCGATTGATCAACGAGGGCACGACCATCACGGCGGGGCCTTCGGTGGGGCCGCCACAGTCGCGCAGGCTTGCAGCACCATGTGACCAAATTGAAGGCGGTGCGACGCGCGTGCGTTTGAAGGTGTGTGTTTGATAACGGTTCACACCGTCCAGTAAACGATCCATGCGTGCCTTGGCCTCACGCGTCAGCGCATCGACGAAAGCAACGACGTCTAATCCGTGATGCCAATCTTGCGTATAGGTGTCAGGGCTTTGGTTGGCGCGTTCGGCGGCGAGCTGGCGGATGGGTTTCGAGAGCGCTGAGTCGTTGCTCGATGGAGTCGAGGCGGGCATCAATCCGGCGAAGGACATCTGCAAAAGCCACCCCTCCGTCGCCAGATGAAGCGGCAGCGGACGCGGCCCGAGTCGCATCGACAGGGGACTTGGCCGGGGCGGCACGTTCATGGTTCAGACCCCCAAAATTGAATCCTGACGTGGTGGGCGAAGCGCCAGGTGCGCAAGCCTGCCCCCACGCTGCAGTGGCGTTTTGCATCATACCCTGAAATAGGTTCGCCCACGCCCCCGCAGCCTGCGGATCTTGCGCCAATTTGGCCATTTCCTGCTGCCAAAGGTCGAGGTAGCGCTTGGCTAGGGCATCATAATCAGTCGGTTGCGCTGTCATGCTTCAATTATAGGGCGAGATCGCACTTTCGTCGCGCACTTTGGCGGCGCATTCTTGATTTGAGCCACCGAAACCCAGGCTTTGACACAGCCCGTTGTGCAGAGCACAATTTCATCACATAGGCCTTTTTAACCAGCAAAAAATGAGGGTGGCATGGCTGAACACGCAACTGCGAGCGGCGACAAGGGCATCGTCATTAACATCAAAAAGTATGCCAATCGGCGACTCTATAACACCGCCACATCGAGCTACGTGACGCTGGAAGACTTAGCGGCCATGGTCCGCCAAAACGTAGACTTTACCGTCACCGACGCCAAAACCAACCAAGACATTACCCGCAGCGTTCTCACGCAAATCATCGTCGAGCAGGAAGGCAAAGGCCAATCGCTGCTGCCCATTAAATTCTTGCGCCAAGTCATTGGCTTTTATGGCGACACGCTGGGTGGAGTACTGCCGCGTTATCTTGAACAGAGCATGGATTCTTTCTCGCAGAACGAAACACAGATGCGCGACATGATGCAGAACGCATTCAAAAGCGTGTTCCCCATGCAGCGCATAGAAGAGATGGGCAAACAAAATTTGGCGCTGTTTGAAAATGCCATCAAAATGTTCGACCCTTTTGCCAATCAGGTTAAGCCCGACACCAACCAGAGCGTGTCCGCCGCGCCGCCGCCGAGCGCTGATAATTTAGACACCCTCAAATCACAACTTGATGCCATGCAGGCGCGGTTAGACAAACTCGCCAAGGACCGCTCCTAGTGCAGCGGATCTGACATTCGCTGCCCACGCCGCGGCGAAACTGATAAGCGAATGTTAGAATCGGGCTACGAGCGGCTTGCACATGGTGGGCCCTCGCGTTTTTAGCAATTGTGTTGGGCGTATTTTACCTTCATCGCCGTGTGCTCTTGGCCCCGTCGGTTTGCAATAAACCGGTCTAATATATTGAAAAGTATAACTAATCTGTACTTTAAAGTGGCGCGTTGAAACAATTTTATACAATTCTCCCTGAGAGGTTTTGGTAAACCCTAGGTTATTTCTCAACCGATAGCTGCGACACCTAGGGACGTCTCGGCTGTATCAAGAGCTGAATGGCCCTGCGATCAGAACACCATGGGTTGGGGACCAGAATGAATATGATTGAGCCAAAGTTGCGAGCCGAGCCTGCCAATCGGGCCAATAATGTTGATCGGTATGTGGGAACGCGAATCCGCGAGCGCCGCGTGATGCTGGGCCTGAGCCAACAAAAAATGGCCGACATGATCGGCGTGACCTGTCTGCAAGCGCACAAGTACGGGCGCGGCATCAACCGCATCTCGGCCGGGCGGCTTTATGAAATTTCGCGCGTCCTCAACGTCCCGATCACTTTTTTTCATGATGGCCTTGAGGGCGTGGATGACGACCACATCAATCAGCGTCAACGCATGTGTTTAGAGCTGGCCCGCAAGGTCTCAGCGATTGGCAATGAAAAACACCAAGAGGCCCTGAGCCAGCTTGCGCGCGCCCTGGCCAGCCAAGAGTAAAGAGAATAAGCGGTGATTGAGAGACGCCGAGACCAATAAAAAATACCCGGCGGGTCGCACCAGCGATCCGCCGTTTTTGTTTCAGCTGGCCCATTCCGTGCGCACGTCTTCATCCCTTTCGTCGGTCACATACTTGGCCCCAAGCGCCGCGGCATGCGCATCAGGCACCAGCCGTTTTAACGCCCAAACGGCCGCAACGCGTACCAACGGCGAATCATCGACTAACAAACGTTCGGCGCAGACTGCCAATTCAACATCACCGCTGTTGCCGATGGCAATCAGAACATTGCGAATGAAACGCGCCCGCCCGATGCGCTTAACCGGCGAGCCTGAGAACAAAACGCGGAAACTCGCATCATCGAGTACAGCTAACTCTGCCAAAAGGGGCGCTGTCAGATCCGCGCGCGCGGTCAGTTCTGGCACGGCCGTGACGTAGGAAAACTTGTTCCACGGGCACACGGCCAGACAATCGTCACAGCCATAGATACGATTTCCCATGAGTGGGCGAAGCTCGCGCGCGATGTGACCTTTGTGCTCGATGGTGAGGTACGAGATGCAGCGACGCGCATCGATTTTGTAGGCGTCGATAAAAGCATTCGTTGGGCACACATCAAGGCAACGACGACATGCACCACAATGATCGCCCTCGGGCATATCAGGCTCGATCTCAAGCGCTATGAAGACTTCACCCAGAAATAACCATGACCCAAACTCACGTGAGACAAGATTCGTATGTTTGCCTTGCCAGCCAAGCCCCGCCGTTTGCGCCAAAGGCTTTTCCATCACCGGTGCGGTATCAACAAATAATTTCACTTCAGCGCCCGAGGCCTGATGCAGCCACCCTGCCAACCGACGCAGCTTTTTCTTCAAAACGTCGTGATAGTCTTTATGGCGTGCATAAACGCTGATGGATCCGCGTTCAGAATGCTGCAACAGTTCGCACGGATCATGATCTGGACCATAGTTGAGGCCAACGACCACGACTGATTTTGCTTCAGGCCACAAGACTTTTGGATCAGCCCGACGCGCAGCTGTCTCGCTCATCCAGGCCATGTCGCCATGCAGGCCGTCGTCGAGAAAAGCATGCAGGCGCGCTTGGGTTTGGCCAGTAGTGACGGCCGCCGTAAAGCGCACCACATTGAAGCCGAAATCAAACGCCATACGGCGGATAGTTTCCTTATCCGGCGGCATCGTCGTTGAGCTCGCCGCCCGCTTGGGCTGCTGTGAACTGCTGGATAAAGTTTTGCAGTGTTCCGGCGGCAATGGCATCGCGCAGTTGGGCCATGAGGTGTTGATAGAAGGCCACATTATGCCAACTGAGCAACATCAGCCCTAGAATTTCTTCGCTGCGGATCAAGTGATGTAAATAGGCGCGGCTATAATTGCGGCTGGCCGGGCAATTCACCGCTTCGTCCAGTGGCCTGGGATCATCAGCATGCTTGGCATTGCGCATATTTAATGGCCCTTGGCTCGTAAAGGCTTGGGCGGTGCGGCCCGAGCGCGTCGGCAAGACGCAATCAAACATATCCATGCCCCTGACCACCGCGCCGACAATATCGAGCGGCTTGCCCACACCCATCAAATAGCGGGCGTGGGTGGTTGGAAGATGTGGGGCGGTGACATCAAGGGTAGAGAACATCAGCTCCTGCCCTTCGCCCACCGCCAAGCCGCCAATGGCGTAGCCATCAAAGCCGATGGCTTGCAACTTGGCCGCCGATTCAGCGCGCAAATCGGCATGAATGCCGCCCTGCACAATACCGAACAGGGCGTAGCCTTCGCGCGGCTTGAATGCGGCTTTGCTGCGCTCGGCCCAGCGCATTGACAGCTGCGTGCTCTCGGCCACCTCATCCTTCGTCGCGGGATAAGGTGTGCATTCGTCGAAAGCCATGGTCACAGTCGCGTCCAAGAGATATTGAATATCGATTGAGCGCTCCGGAGATAAATAATGCTTCGATCCATCGATATGCGATTGAAACGTCACACCACCGTCGTCAATTTTTCGCAGCTTGGCCAGTGACATCACTTGATACCCGCCCGAATCTGTCAGCATCGGCCCCGTCCAGCCCATGAATTGGCGTACACCGCCAAACTTGGCGATGCGCTCGGCCCCGGGGCGCAACATTAAATGGTACGTGTTGGCGAGAATCATCTGCGCGCCAGTCGCCGCCACCGTATCGGTAAACATCGCTTTCACAGTGGCCGCCGTTCCAACGGGCATAAAAGCCGGTGTATCAACCACGCCATGGGCGGTGTGCAAGCGGCCGCGTCGCGCGGCACCTTCGCTCGCCATCAACTCAAATCTTACCGCACTCATTGATCGCCCGCCTGTTGCAAGTCTGCTCGCTCTAACCATGACGCATCGCCATAGGAGTAGAAGCGATAGCCTTCCTTGATGGCATGAGTGTAAACAGATGTCATGCGCCCTAACCCACAGAATGCACTGACCAACATGAACAAGGTCGACTTGGGCAGGTGAAAATTTGTCATCAGCACATCGACGGCCTTGAAACGATAGCCCGGCGTGATGAAGATTGCCGTCTGAGCCGAAAAAGGGGCGATGTGCCCATCCGCAGGAGCCGCCGATTCGAGCAACCTCAATGAGGTCGTGCCCACAGCAATGACGCGACCACCGTCTGATTTGGCTTTGGTCACCGCGTTGGCGACATCGGCAGAAACCTCGCCCAACTCAGCATGCATAATGTGTTGATCGGTATCGTCGACCTTGACCGGTAAGAATGTCCCCGCGCCGACGTGTAATGTGACATTCACTCGTTGAACTCCCGTGGCGTCGATGGCTTTGAGCAAGCGCTCTGTGAAGTGAAGCCCCGCCGTGGGTGCTGCAACCGATCCATCCTTGGCGGCATAGACGGTTTGATAATCGAAACGATCTTGCAGATCGTCGGGCCGCCGAATGTAGGGCGGCAATGGAATGTGACCGACGGCATGAAGTGCTTGCAGCAATGCGGCTCCGCCGACGTTGAACTTGACCCGCACCAACCCATCATCACTTTTTGACACGACCTCCGCCATCAGCCCTTTGTCGAAATCGATAGTCTGCCCCACCTTGAGCCGTTTGCCGGGCTTGGCAAAAACGTCCCAGATGTCAGAATCGACTTGGCGATGCAGAAGCAATTCCACCGCAACAACGCCGCGACGGCCAAAAAGGCGGGCGGGTAAAACGCGCGTATCGTTAAAAACCATCACATCGCTGGGTCTCAATAACCCGGGGAGGTCCAACACCATACGATCGAACCAACCATCGGCCGCAACATGCAACAGTTTGGCGCTATCGCGCGGCTGTGCTGGCCGTTCAGCAATATGGTCGGGTGGAAGATGAAAATCGAACAGATCGGTGCGCATGGGCGGTGTCAGTGATCCGATCTAGTTGGTATGAGCGATGGCTTATAGTCGAGGCGATCAGGCGTTGCAAAATTAACCCTCGCAGAGCGGAATACGAATGTGAGAATTGAACCGCGAGCCTATGACACTATATTTTACGGGAATTGAGGGATGAGCATTGACCTGGTTTATCGACAAACTTGATCGACTGTTAGCGGGCATGTGCATTGCAGCCTTGGCCTTGATGGCGGCGCAAATCGCACCCTTTGAGGCACAATATATGGCCCGCAGTGGAGCCGATTTGGGTCGTGCTGAGGTGCGGCTGGCTGATGCCCAGTCAGGGCTTCGCACCCAAACCATGGCCGATCAAGTCCGCACAGAAATTGTGGCCTCAGCTCAAAAAAACTTAGCAAATGCTCAAGCCGCCCACGATGCTTTGGCCAAGACAACTCCGCTGCTGCACCCCATCGCGATTTGGAGGTGGGTCGACGCCGATATTCGTAGCGCCACGTGGGCGTCGTTCATCCCTGCCCTGCTGCGCTCGGTGTGGTCGATTGTTTTTACTATTCTCGGCGCGCTGATCGGGCTCAGCCTTTACGAACTGATCAAGGGGCCGCTTGTCACCGTGTTAAGTGCGCCACGACGCTGTTTCAAGAAACATAGCTTAATTTAAAACCTGCCTTTGGTCAGTTATCAGCTGCGGCTATTTTTTAGGTGGAGACCAATCGCTGACCAGGGCCACCCGAAAGGTGCGCTGCTGACCATCATGCTCGGCAATCGAAAGGTGCTCACCTGGCTTGAGGGCGTGGTTTGAGAATTTGAAAATGGCCTCGTCGCCATCATCGCCCGCAGCATAAGAAAAGACCCACTTTTCGCCCTGGGTGCGGATCAGCAACCCTTGCTCGATCTTTTTTTTTCGAAACGCCGCACAAGGTACAATTCTTTGACCATTGGCCACGCGGCTTGGTCCAGATGCCCGCTCGCGTCGAGTGGCGCCCGAAATTCATAGGCATGTCTAGCATCACCATCAGGGTGGTCTTTGGTTCGCGCGAGTTCGAGGCGAATAAGTTTCAATGTCAAGGCATTTGCTCCTATTGCAGAGCAGAGTTTACCTCTCGCGGAACCGCAAGACCTGATGCCGATCAAATCACGTTAAATTATTAGCGTCGTACCGAAAAATGAGAATTGGTTTTTGGCAAGAATAATTCGACAACAAATAGATAGAGCAACTCAGCGATTCGAATATCGCGTAGCTTACTCTATCGCACACCTAGGTCGCATTTAGGTGACATATCAAGTGATACGCCGCTGCGTGTATTCTCAATAATGTGTTGCGCGTAGCCTGTGAGGCCTTCGAGGCGCACATTGTATTGATAACTCCTTGTATTGTCGGTGATCTTTAGGTCTTGCAATTCGGGCACAAGGGCCTCAATACGCTCTAGCGTGATCTCGAGGGAGCCATTGGGCGGGATAGCTGGTGTGGTGTACGCGCCAATGCTTAGACCATTGTCCGCATTGTAAAAATTGAGCACACCGGGTTCCGTCGCGGCGCCTGTGTTGACGATACGGATTCGCGACGGGTATCCGTCTATCTGGCTGCTGTGCACGTTCAGCAGCGTGCGGCTATCATCGGACAAACCATCAGCACAGGCCGTCAGATTGGTCAGCACGCCAGCATTAATTGCCCACACGATGTGCTGCATGTAGCCGGGGACCGTGCTCTCGACCTCGAGGTTATAGAATGGCCGCACTGAACTTTGGATAGGTGTGTTCTCAATCGTTGCAAGAGATTTGGCCTCGAGTTCGCCGATATCAAATTGTGACGACGCGCGGGCTGGAATATCGGGGCTGGTCCAGGTGCCGATCGCTTGGCCGGAACCGGCGTCACGCATAATTACGGTGACTTTGCCGGCTTGTGCCGAATCATTTTGAAACCTTAAAAAGGCTTGGTACTGGCTTGCAAAGTTCGAACTCAATACATTGTTGAAATTGCGTTTGTCACGCCCCTGAAGACGCAAGATCGCTTTATTCACCTGAATTTTCGCTACCACAATATTGCTGTCGGTGCGGGTGGTTTTTAATCCCGTCGATTTAAAGGCCTGCTCAATCTCATTAACGGTCTTGGCCGGCAAGGCCGAGCGTATGATCGCAAACGCACCCGCGGCATGCGGTGCAGCCATCGATGTTCCTGAGATCGTCACAAAGCCGTTGCTTTGCCCGGATGCTGCGCGAATGCTGACGCCAGGAGCCATGAGATCTGTCGCACTTGAGACATTGGAGAAACTCGCAACAGCGACGCCGTCATTGCTGGCACCCACGGCCACGGCGGAAGCCACGCAAGAGGGGGGATTAATTTTACCCGTCTGGCTTTCATTGCCCGTGGCGGCCGTTGTCGCAACGCCTTTGGCGCGCAGCATTTCAATCACTTCTCGGCGCGGGTCAGTATCGCAAAAGCCTTCTTTGGAACTGCCGCCGAGGCTTAAATTCACTGCGACAATGTTATACTTCGCCGCAACTTGATTGACGTAATCAAGTCCTTTCAAAACCGTAAGGGCGTCCGTTAGTTCACACGGTGATGGATCGGGGCTGCAATCGGTTATCGAGCGCACTTCCGAGAAGACGTCAATGGGCAGCAACTTCGCCGCGCGTGCCACACCAAAATTTGTGCCGTCATTTCCCACGGCAATTGAGGCCACATGAGTTCCGTGGTCACAGCGCGTCGAGCCCGCCGGACATTTTGACGCGGCACCCGCTCTGATTTCAGGTGTCTTCCCCGAGGGACATTGCGTATAGGTATCGAACTTTGGGTCATCGGCCGAGAAGCAAGCCTCGTCCACAACCTTGCCTGCGAGCATCGGATGAGATGTGCGAAAGCCGCCATCGATGACGGCGATGGTGGTGTCGCGTCCATCGAACCCTTTTGTCCAAGCCTCAGAGACATCGATCGATGGAACTGACGAGGCCAATTGCGCGCGCTCAATTCCATTATTTGGTGTCAACGGGACTGTCTGAACTTTGCGTTCTTTGGCATTGAAATAGATCCCCGCCACCTCGGAGCGCTCCAACAGCTTGACCATTTGGGCACGATCAACCGTGACACCAACAAAGGGCAGCGTTGCAAATTGAGTGTCGATCCCAAGGCCCATTTGGCGCAGCACAGGTTCAGCCGCGCGCACGGCATCGGCGACGGCACGTTTTTGTTCCGAGATCGAGGCGCTGTTCTCGCGCCGCAAAACACTCATGCCTTGGCGCAACTTCACAATGACCTGAATGCGCTGACCATCTTGGGTGGCGCCCATCATATCTTCGATCTCCGCACGCGCAGGGGCCACGTAAGCAAAGGTCAGCGCCAAGTATAATTTTAAAATCTGAGAGATGAGCGTTTTCATGGTCATGGGTCCGACTTAGTCAAAGCAAAATAATCCACGCGGAAATTTCCGCTGGAGGAAAGACCCAGAAGTGACCGTCAGGAAGAAAAGAGCGGGCCGTGACACCGCTTCGTAATTGTATATGACCATTGGTATTTCAGAGTCCAGTCTATCCGCATTAGCAACGCATAAACTTTGAGCCTGACCCATGAATCTTAATAAATATGTTATAAATCATAGGCTTAGAAGTTTTTTGAACATCCATACGCGCAGCGACCCTCACGTTTGCGGCGGGTCAAAAAAATTTTTCTCATATAAATCAATACGTTAGGCCTTCATGCCCCACCAAACTACCAACGCTAGTCACTGACGGCCGGTTGCAGGACTTGTCGGTGGTTATAGGGAAATTTCCCGGGGTCGACCGGGCCCAGGATGGCCCAAAAACAGCTGTACATCACCACCGGGAAAACGATCCACGCCCCTAAGGATTTGACCTGGGGCATGACGTGACGAACCCAAAAGATGAGCGGCCACGGCGCAAAAATCACAAACACCATGGCATAGCCCATGGCTGTGACAAGCTGGCCCGACGCAAGCACGCCACCCGCCACTGCCGCCCAAAGTATGGCGTAAAGAGCGAGGGGGGCGCTCAAGATGGTAATGGCTCGACCGTAACCAACCGCCCCACGCACAGTCGGCGAAAAAACCGTCAGGGCTCCCAACAGCATTGTCACAGGGACCATGGCATAGGGCATGATCAACGCACTCAGGATATTGGCGTGTCCGGCGGAGGCCAAATCGATATCGATGACGGTGGCTTTGATTCCCAGCGCCACCATTGCAGCTGCCGCAAAAACAGTCACGACCAGCGCCACGGCAACCGCGTGCCGCTGAGCAGTAAGGGCCGCGCACAGCACCAACCACAGCGGCATCAGTACGCCACCCAAAGGAACCATGAGCATCGCCAAGCTCACAATGATACCGGCCAATCCCCCGTATAAAAGCGCAGCACGAAGCGGGCGTTGCGAGGCTGATAACATCAGATCGAGTGCGGCCAGCGCTGAGAGCATGACCAATGCATGGGGCGTTGCGCAGACCAAAGTCGCGACCAGGGGTGGATAAAGGATAAAACTTAAAGTCAGAAAGGATGCCGTGACAGGGTCGCGCGTCAACGTTCGCCCAATGCGAAAAACCAGGACAATAGCCGCAACCGCAGCGAGCAATGAAAGTGTGCGCGCCGCGATGAGGCCATCGCCCGCGACCATCCCCCAACCCGCCAGGATAATGGCATAGGCCGTATCGGCCTCGAGCCATCCTTGTTTTGCTATCGCCAAGGCCGCCATCTCGGTCGACAAGGGCACCAGAGTCCGGACGAAATAAGCCCCATAGAATGCGAAGAGGACAATCACCGCGCCGAACACGGCTGTAGCTGTGACCCGTTCACCCATGCTCGCTGGCTTTGCGCTCGTCACGTACGCGATTCCTTGGCAAGATCGCGGAAGCAGGTAGAATGCGCCATAGTATAAGACCAGTCGGCTTGAAATGTCTTTCTTTGAGTCATGTAGCCTCCTCTATCTGGTGAAGTGCTCGAACAAAAACCGCCAATGCAACAGTGTTTTGAGAAAGCGTTACGGACATCATGAGACCATCACGCCGTAATGCCCCTGCCGCGACCTCCCCCAACAAATTAATCATCTGGCTGCCAGTCGGCTTTGTGTTGTTAGCTGCCTTGGCGGCATACACCGCCGTGGCTTCGAACGCGATCACGAACGCGGCCTTGGGATTTGAAGAGGTTGGGTATCTGATCAAGGCGTGGTGGTACATCACCGGCGCGGTGATGCCCTTCAGTGCCACTGATGCTGCACCAACCCTGCCGCTGTTTCCCTTCAGCTTGGGGGCGTTACAAACCCAAATTGGACTGACCGCCCCCGCCGCACGCATTGCCATGGTTCTTATTGGCTTGCTGAATGCCGTGTTGCTGTATTCCCTCTGCCGCAAGTTAACAGCCAACTCCCTGGCCTCGGCTGCGGCGGTATTAATTTTCATCGGCTCGCCCGCCACCGCCTACAGCTTCACAGTGGTGAGCCCGATTGCGCTGACCTCGCTGTTAGTCATCTCTGCGCTTTGGCTTTTGGTCTTCAGCGTGGGCCGGCCCAAAGTGTGGCGATCTGTCGCGATGGGCCTAATCCTGACTGCGATCATGATGCTGAATATAGACATGGCGCTGCCCGCGCTTTTTCTTTTGATCGTGTTCATGGCGGCCGTTGGATCAGCGCGCTGGCTCCACGGGGCGATTGCGATCGCCGTGATCGCAATGATCATAGGCGTATGTGTTTCTGCACTGCCTGATCAGTTCAGCGTCTTCCTTCTCCATCACCCGACCATCGCACCGCTGCTGGACCTCGCCGGTCTTGCCCAAATGACGCCAGCTGTGACAAATTTTAACATGAGCCGCATCGCAGAAGATGCATTTGAAGGTGTCTTGTTACCTTACAACGGAACCCTTCTACTGTGTGCATTAATTATCCCTTTGACCCTGCGCGGTCCGCGCGTGTTTTGGGTTGTCCCAATTTACTTGTTTGCTGCACTTGCTGCGATTGTTGTGTTTCGCGTCCCGGGATGTGAAGCCTGCGTTGCCATGGCACCGAGCCAGGTCAGTGCCGTCGGCGCTTTGGGGGCGGCGATGACACTTGCGTTTCTGTCACGCTTGGTGCGGCAGAAGAATTTGGCCAGCACGCCGGTGATGATTGGCGGCGTCTTCTTTGCGCTGGCCCTCAACACCTTTGCGCCCACACTGGCGATGCGTGATGACCTGATTTCATTCCCGGCGGAAATGTTGAAGCAGCCGCGCCCGGGCGCAGAGCAAGAAGATATCGCGACCCTTATGCGCTTTATTGGCCAGAGCGTACCCCCAGGGTCCGAGCCGATCTTGCTGATGCACCAACTCCCCGCCCTTCCCTACGCTGTGCACATTGCGGGACGCCGATTTGCAACCTTGAGCATTCAGCCCCTGGCATCTTTAGCCAACGTATCAACGTCCCTGACCGAAGCACGACGCGAATCCGCGTCAGCGGCCATCGAGCGGAGCGGCGGATGGACCGCCGAGACCCTGCGACGCTGGGTCGAGCGCGACTATGAATTGATCCTCTGGCAAGAGGGCGCTGTGGCGATTGAACCAGCAACGGCGACGCTGCTTGAGGCAAACTTCGAAGCCGCAGCCACCACCCAATACCGCGGATCAACACTGACGCTCTATAAGCGTAAGAGCTGATGGGTTGTCCGCCCACGCCATTTCTCTCAGCTTAGATGATGCTTAAACGCGTTTTCGATGTTTTTGGCACTGCGTGCGGCCTGTTGATTCTCGCGCCGCTCTTCATTGCCGTTGGTCTGGCCGTCGCGCTAGGCTCGCGTGGCCCCGTTTTCTTTCGGCAAACACGCATTGGGCGATACGGCGTGCCGTTTCGCATCTTCAAATTCCGCACCATGACCGGGGCTGAGCCGACAGCTGGCCCCATCTTGACCATTGGCGACAACCCACGGGTCACGCCTTTGGGATATTTACTGCGTGAGTTCAAGATCGATGAGCTACCTCAACTGTTCAATGTTTTAGTCGGTGATATGAGTTTGGTCGGTCCGCGCCCTGAAGTCCCAAAGTATGTAGAGAAATGGACGCCTGCGCAGCGCGAGATTGTTCTTTCGGTACGGCCAGGACTGACAGGCCCAGCCTCGATCAAATTTCGTGATCAAACAGCACTTCTGGCGCAATACGCCGATCCCGAAGCTGCATATATCGACATCATAATGCCGGAAAAGCTGGAGATTTGCGCCGTGTATATTCGCAGCGCGACATTTGCAACAGATCTTCGTTTGATTTTTCAGACGCTGTTGGCGGTCTTGCGGCTCACGCGCTAAAGAAAACTACTCTGCCGCCTCGGGCATGGGAGCGCGCGTCGTCGGCTCAGGGCTCGCTGATCGTGTGATCCGGGCCCACACCTTGCGCCACCACAACCTGGCATTTTCACGCACCAACAGCGCACAGGGTGTCACAATTAAAGTCAGTACCGTCGAAAACGTCAAACCGTAGACAATGGCTTGGGCCAGATACGCCCACCAGCCACTGGAGGGATCGCCGATCGAGAAGGTCCGCTCGAAAAAGTCAATGTTGATGCCCAAAGCCATGGGCAGAAGGCCGACAATGGTCGTCCCAGTGGTGAGGAGAACCGGGCGCAGTCGCTCGACGCCGGTGCGCAGCCCAGCATCGAATGTTGTCAGCGTTGAACGGGCGATCTCCTGGTAGGCGTCGATCAGAATAATGTTGTTATTGACGACAATGCCCGCAAGCGTAATGACACCAATGCCCGTCATCACGACACTGAAAGGCTGATCAAAAATCATCAGCCCGAGAAAGACGCCAGTCGTCGACATCAACACGGCTGTGAGAACCAAGAAAACTACGAAAAAGCTATCGAATTGCATCAGCAAAACAATCGCGATCAAAAACAACGCGAGCAGAAGGGCTTGCCCCAAAAATTCGCCACTCTCCTCGCTGTCACGCTGCTCGCCTTTAAATTCAACTTTGATAGCTTGGTTTAATTCGCCTTTCGCGAGCCATGCCTTGAGTCGCCCAATTTGTGCGCCAGCAAACTTGCCACGCGCAACGTCAGCATTGATGGTCATCACGCGCCGCGCATCAACACGACTAATCTCGCCTGCCTGTTGCTCAGGCACGCGTTCGACAAAATTCGAGATGGGAACTGCACCGCGCGCGGTCTCAATGCGCACTTCATCTAACGCGCGTATAGAGCGCTGATCGAGGGGATAGCGAACAACGATGTCGATCTCATCGGTTGAGTCATCGGGGCGATAGGCACCCAGTTTGAGGCCATTGGTCACCAACTGAACCGATTGACCGATCAGAGCGATGTCTGCGCCATATTTCGCAGCTTCTTCGCGATTGACGCGCAATTGCCATTCGATTCCAGGCAGTGGGCGGCTGTCTTCGACGTCTGTAAAGCCACCAATCGCATCCATCGCAGCCCGAATTTGCACAATCGCACCAATGAGTAGACGAGGATCAGCGGCACTAATTCCAAGCGCCACGGGCGGCCCTCCGCGTGGCGGACCGGTGCCGATTTTTTCGGTAATAATCTCAATCCCAGGAATATTCGCAATCCGGGCATTGATGTCGGCAAGCACGTCCTCAGCGCCACGGCGCTGGTCCCAGGGCTTCAAGCTTAAAGAAAATTGCCCAATGACGTCTGCAGGAACTTCGCCGGCACCTGCAGATCGGCCCGTGCGCGTATAAACAGCTTCTAAATCATCGACTGCAAGGACGCGTCGTTCGATTTCGCGCATCAGGCCGTCTTTCTCTTCCAGCGATAAGTTACCGCGCGCGTGGATCATCATCAGCGCGCGTTCGGGTTCCGTGGGTGGGAAAAAAACAACCCCGCCACCAGATTGAACATAGGCGACCACGACAGCCACCAACAACACAACTGAAAGCGTGACAACTTTTCCAGCATGAGTCAGTGCCACGCGCAAAATAGAAGCATACCCGCGCGTGAGCGGATCGGTGTAACGATCAAGCGGATCAGCGCGCCGATCAGCGGCAGAAATTTTCTGGGCTACGGGCAGCACGTCGTCACGAAGCTCCGACGCGTTGGGCTCGGGGCGGGTGATGCCGCCAAGCACCCGCAGGCGAATATTGCGCACGAGAGAAAAAATCCAACCTGCAGACGTTTGCCGCGCTGGATCAAAACGATCAGAGGCATTCCAGGCGTCCGTCATGCTTTGCGCCGCCAGCCCCTCGGCATCTTTGTCGCTGGCACCAAGGCGCATAAAATAAGCTTTAATCCGCGGCATATAATGTTCTAGCGCGCGTCGGAAAGCACCACGATCTCGTGATTGTGCAAATGCGGCCACATCCTCGGAGACACCCGACATCAGCGGCGCGGATGCAACGCGGCGAGCCTGGGGGGCGAACGCCTGACTGCGATCAGGGGTGACCTTCACGGCGATCGCAGGAATGACGTACAGCGACATCACAAGCGATGCTGTCAGCACGCAAATCACTGAAATCGGTAAGTAGCTAAAAAACTTCCCCGTCAACCCTGGCCACAACAACAAGGGGACAAAGGCCGCGATTGTGGTGAGTGTCGATGAGATGATGGGCAACGCCATGCGCTGGGCCGCGCGAACATAAGCAGCTCTCGGTGACTGGCCTTGCTTCATGTAATTGTCGGCGGCTTCAACAACCACGATCGCGGCATCGACCAGCATGCCGCAGGCCAGGATCAATCCGAACAACGCCATCACGTTCAGGGTGATTCCCAACAACGACATCGCAAGAATGCCCGTAAGGAAAGACCCCGGAATCGCGATCCCGACGATCAGGCCCGAGCGGATGCCAAGAGAGGCCATGCACACCACCATGACGATGACGATGGATGCAATAACGCCATTCACCAAACTTGTGACACGCTCGGTAATCCCCAGGCTGTCATCGACGGGATAGCTGACAGTCATATTCTCGGGCCATTTACGACTGATCTCGTTGACGATCGATCGTATTCCTTGCGACATTTCGACAACGTTCGCATCTGCGCGTCGCGTGACGTCAACCGAAACGGCAGGCTTGCCGTTGACCCGAACATAGGTCGTGCGGTCTTTGAAGGTCCTGCGGATCTCGGCGATATCTTTAAGCTTCACGACAGCGGTCAACGAGCTTTTGACGGGCAAGTTGTAGATGTCGTCGAGACTTTCAAATAAACCCGGGACCGTGACCGAGAACCGTCCGCGATCAGTTTCAAGCGCGCCAGCTGCAACCAAACGGTTCGAGCGGCTGACCAGCCTGAATAATTCGTCTTGATTGAGGCCGTAGTTCTGCGCGATCAGAGGATCGATGATGATCTCAACTTGCTCTTCGCGCGCGCCGGAAATTTCGGCGTTCAAGACGGCTGGCAGGCCGGTCACGCGGTCACGAAGATCGCGCGCAATTTTGAGCAAGGTGCGCTCGGGCAAATCGGCAGCCAGCGAAATCGTCAAGACCGGACGTTGCGTAAAGTCCAACTCTCGCACCATGGGTTCGCGAACTTGATCGGGCAGGAGTGGTCGAACACGATCCATGGCTGCGCGAACATCACTCAACGCATCTTCCGTTTCGACGTCGGCATCAAATTCCAGAATAATGGTCGCGCCGCCTTGGAAAGCCGTGGCACGCATTTCCTTCAAGCCATCGAGGCTTTGGAATTGCTCCTCCATGGGCCGCGCAACCAGGCGCTCGGCATCACCCGGTGAAACGCCATCGAGCGCTACGCTGGCCATGACAATCGGGATGGGGACCGACGGCAATGCTTCACGCGGCATGGTCAGGAATGCGCTGGTTCCTGCGATCAAAAGCATCGCCAGCACCGAAAAGACGACGCGAGGCCTACCAGCCGCGAGGGCGATCAGGAAATTCACAGGCGCAACCCGACAGAAGCAGAGCTTAAGCGCTCAGTCGCGGGAAGATACGGTTGAAGAGCGAGAAGATCGCACTGGGGATCAGCGCACCGCGCGTCACCGTGAGGCAAATGCAGGGCTCGCCCGCATCAGCAACTGGCTGGTGAGCTTGCGTCACGTCGGTGGTTTCAACATCACCGCGTTCATAAGAACCAAACTCGTCGGTATAACCGCCGGCCAGCACCATCGTCATTTCTTCGCCGCCGTGACCATGGCTGGGCACATGTGTTCCCGGTGCGATCTTGATAAGGCGTGCGCGACGTCCTTCGGCGCGAACGGGCAAGTCGAAATATTCAATGCCTGTGGTTAGGCGGCTCCAGGCGACCGCATCGACACCATTGCCGACATAATCGCGCAAGGGCCTCGGTAAGACGCTGTCGTTGGCTGGAATTTTTTCAACCACTGGGGTCGATTTCACCAGTGCTGGGCCATCGAGGTGGGCCATAATCGCATCAAGGCTTGAGGCTGAAACGGCAGCGGTTCCGACGTCTTCTAGCATTTCGCCACCCAAGGCTTCCATGCGCGCGACATCTGTGCGGCATTCTGGGCAAAGCGCTAAATGCGAGGCGACCAACACAGAACTCGCCTCGTCCAAGGAGCCGGAGGCATAGGACCAGAGCGTATCGCTTTGGGGATGGTGGAAGGCAGCCATCTATTATTCTCCAAGGTCTGAGATTGTTACCCAAGACCATCTGATGTCAGAAATATGACATAAGCTGTGTCCCGAGCCAACCTAAAGTTATAGTGCTCTACCCCTAAGCCACTTTAAAGAAATGGTTTTATGGGTGATCAATTGGCACCTTTCTATGTAGTTATTATTATTACGTTAGAACTCGGACTTCGGATTAAAGTTAAATACATTGAAGATCCGGAATTGGCGGCTTTGGTTATAACAAGGCTCGGGGCACTCCCTTCTTCTAAGACCCCTAATTGAAGGTTTTCTGCGAATCGAGACACAGAGGACACTATCCTTTGTGCAAACCTGCAATGCCGGTGGCCTGACTAGGAGACCGACGTTATAAAAGTGCCATGTCGCCCTCCAAGCTCACGCCCCCTGCAAGCCCCTTCAGCAGCAAACTGAATATTGTCATCATCGATCCGTGGGTGACCTCTCCTCAGGGCCATGGCCGAGACAGGACGGCGGCGATGGCCCAGAGTATTGCTGCGGGCGGGCATACAGTCACGCTGATGGCCGGGCGCGGTCGGGTTCACGACGGCGCGAACACAAGCCCTGTGCAGATGATGTTGACGCTGGCACCGCTGAGCCGACGCTTTGGTCACCCGCCTTTAGCAGCACCAGGGTTTGGCTATGGGCTAAAGTTGTTCTTATCACTTTGGTCGAAGACCAAACCTGATATTTTAGTCTGGCGGACACCCCCGCGTGCGGGAAGTTTCGCCGTGAGTTGTTTTGCCAAGCTGTCGGGAGCGCCGTTGGTGATAGACGCCCCGGAGCTGGCTGCTGATGAGCCGGGTAAAAATATTCTCCAGCGCGCGATTGACGCGCTGTGTTCACGCGCACTGCTGAAGACGGCAACGCACGTGATGGTCGCCAGCCCCGAGATCAAGGCCTGGTACGAAGCCCAAGGGTTTGTTCCGGGCGCAATCTCAGTTCATTCTGACGGCAGCGATACGGCACTGTTTTCGCCAACGCGGGATTTGTACGCGACGATTTTTGAAAAGTACCCGCAGCTGACGCGTGGGCCCTTGTGCGTTTATGCCGGGGGCCTGCACCGCGGACGGCGCTTAGCTGAAGTGTTAGAGATCACGGCTGCCATGCAGGCAATCGCCCCTGATGTGAGCTTTGCCATTGTCGGTGACGGGCCCGACAGACTGGATTTGAATGCGTATGCCGCGCGGCTTGATGTACTTGAAAAAAATGTGTGGTTCGTACCCGCCGTCCCACGTACAGAATTGCCAGCCCTTCTTAACGCGGCAGCTGTTGTTCTTGCGATCCCCGCGCAGCATCATGATGGCGGGTTAGATGCGGCAAGCCATATTTTCGACGGCTTGGCCGCAGGCAAACCGATTGCGGTTTTGGGTGAAGGATGGCAGCGCGAGCTGATCGACGGGCGTCAAGCTGGCGTGGCGCTCCCCGGTAACAATGCAGAGGCTGCCGCACGCGAGCTGGCCGACTTTCTGCGCGATGGCGATTTGGTGCGCCGTGCGGGCGAGCAAGGCCTGGCCTTAGCCCGAGGCAAACATAATACCGAGCGCATCGCATCTGAGATTCGGCTGACACTTGAAAAAGTTGCGGCGACTCACGCCCGACGTGAGGTGCTGCGTCGTCGGTCGATGATCGTGAAACGAACGCTCGATCTCGTCGTGGCACTCGTCGCCATTGTGATCACCTTGCCGCTGGTCCTTGGTGTGGCGTTGGGGTTTCTAGGCGCCGGTTGGGCCCCGTTCGCGAGCCGTATGCGCAGTGGCCGACGCGGCAAGTCCTTTCGCCTCCTGACCTTCGACACAACCAAAGCCGAACGCGAGATCGTGCCTTCCTGGCGCACAGATTTTGCGATGATCTTGCGACGCTCAGCGCTTGATCGCCTGCCAGAGTTTTTCAATATTTTGCTGGGGGACATGAGTCTAGTGGGGCCGCGGCCCCTCCCGGCTGAGTATGGCGCGTATTATACCGAAGCCCAGCAACATCGACTTGATGTGAGGCCCGGCATGACAGGCTGGGCGCAAGTGAACGGACGTCAGGGCCTGACGTGGGATGAAATGTTCGCGCACGATACGTGGTATGTGAACAACCTTGGTATCGGACTCGATCTGAAAATTTTATGGAAAACGTTGATCGGAGTGTTGATGGGGCGTGGCTTAGGTTCGTTGCCCGCTGGCCAACTGCCGCGGTTTGATGAAATTGAAGCGCGCCGACAAGGGGCTGAAGACGTTTGATTTATTGACTACTCGCGCGCCAGACCATTTCAACACCAATTGCCATCAGCAACACCAGGATCAATTTCCGATAGCGCGCTTCATTGATGTGCGCGCGGACAAATTGGCCGAAGTGTACCATCACCCCGATGATCACGGCCCCCACCGCTGAAATCGCCAACACCTGCAGCGTCAGAACCTGAGCCACGACCAGCGCGCCATAGAGCGCAATGGAGCCTGCGAAATACATCAACGACAACGCCGCAACGAAGTCATCCTTGGGCAAGCGCAAAGCCATCAAGTAGACAATCAGAATCGGCCCATACAATCCTGATACGCCCGCTAAGGCGCCTGCCAAAAGACCCATCACGGGGTTGAGCCAACGCTCGCGCGACGGTGTAACCGTGAAAGCCATCGGCATTATTTGCAGAAAAGCGAAGCTGATGGAGAGGACACCAAAGACCATCAGGCACGTGGCCTGGTCAATTTTCAGCAAAAACTGAACGGAAATGGGCACGCTGGCGAGCATGGTGAATAACAGCCACCCAAAACGGCGCAGGTACACAAAGATTTTTCCGCCCATCAACATCTGTTGAAGGTTTGCGGTGAAATTCGGCACCACAAACATCGCCAACGCCGTTTGAAACGGCATCGCCAAGGTCATGACGGGAATGCCGAAAAACGGCATGCCAAGGCCAAAGGTGCCCTTGGCCAATCCGGCCGCCAGAAACCCCGCCAGCAGGATCAGAAGCGTTGTGACGTCATCGAAACCGAAAACACTTTGAAGCACGCGCGCGGCCTTACTGCATCACGTCGACGAGAAATTTGAGCGTTCGTTCCTTGGCAAGTTTTGTCGCCCCGGCGTTAAAGAACTGCGGGCGCTCATCGCACGAAAAGCCATGATCAGCGTCGTCATAAATATGAAACGTACCTGACGGATGCACGGTTTTTATTTTTGTGATGCCCGCCATGGGGATGCTCTGATCCTTGGCCCCAAAGTGATACATGACGGGAACTGTGGGTGACATCGTTTCAGCAAAAGCGATGGTGCGCGTTCCATAGTAATCCACAGCACCCGCAACGCCCGTGCATTTGCACCCGGCCAGATAGGCCATGGCACCGCCATAGCAGTAGCCAATGGGAACAACGAAACGAGCTGGCGCACAGGCATTGATGGCGGCTTGCATATCGGCAACCAGCATGGCCTCGGTGAGTTGCGCCACCACTTCGCGCGCGTGGGTAAAATCGGTGTAGCCGAGGATTAAGTTTTTCTCGACGCGATCAAACAGCGCCGGTGCCACCGCCACATACCCATCGGCGGCGTATTCATCGCAAACATGCTGAACATGCGTATTCACCCCGAAGATCTCCTGCAAAATAACAACGCCGCCTTTGGGCGTGACACTGGGCAGGGCTTTGTAAGCGCCAAGAGTGTGCCCATCAGCTGCTGTGAGTGAAATTATCGAACCTTGCGCCATCGCTGTCTCGTGCTCCCTGTTTTGAGGTTGTTTTTGACGCCGGAGTCGCCGTTGCGCAACCCCGCAATGACCTATCAGGCTTGATGCTAAGGGCTTGGTCAAGCCGGGTTATTGCATCGCAACGTTGCATGTACGCCGCAATGAGGCAGAGGCTTTGTGTGGTACTGCGGCGAATAGGAGCAATAGGGAGAACTCCCTCAACGCCTTCGCCCGCGTGCCCCAAGGCCGTAAGCAGTGTGCGAGACGGCAGCGTGTAGAAAAGAGGGTGCCCAAACCGCATGACTCCACCGGATCAGAAGCCGTGAGAGCGGCTCAACTCGCGTCGACGCCGTTACAGCACCGACGTTTTCGAACCCAAATGGGGCTCCAACGCCCGCCCACTGAAACCTCGCCCGATTGGCGAGGTTTCTTCTTGATCGGCAACACCGCTACGTCAGGCCAAGTGGCGCACGTCGACCAAATGCCCCGCGATGCCAGCAGCGGCCGCCATAGCCGGGCTCATGAGATGCGTGCGACCGCCCTTGCCTTGACGACCTTCAAAATTGCGGTTCGACGTTGCCGCACAACGCTCGCCTGGCTCTAGGCGGTCAGGGTTCATGCCCACGCACATCGAGCACCCCGGTTCGCGCCATTCAAATCCGGCGGCGGTGAAAATGCGATCGAGCCCTTCTTGCTCGGCCTGCTTTTTGATGAGGCCTGAGCCTGGCACGACCATGGCTTTCACATGCGCAGCCAGGTGCTTGCCCTTCACCACAACAGAAGCCGCACGCAGATCTTCGATACGACTATTGGTACACGAGCCGATAAACACCCGGTTGATCTTCACACCGTTGAGTTTTTCGCCGGGCGTCAAACCCATATAGATAAGCGAACGCTCAACGGCGGCGCGCTTATTCACATCGGCATAGTCGGCGGGCGACGGCACAGCGGCTGTGATAGGAAGTGAATCTTCCGGGCTGGTCCCCCAGGTAACACGAGGCGGAATGTCTGCCGCATTGATATTGACAGTCGTGTCGTAGATCGCGCCCGGATCGCTGGCCAACGTGCGCCAACTGGCAACAGCACGCTCCCAGTGTTCACCTTTCGGGGCCATGGGCCGCCCCTTCAGATAAGCGAATGTTGTGTCGTCGGGCGCGACCATGCCGGTGCGGGCTCCCGCTTCGATGGTCAGGTTGCACAATGTCATCCGCCCTTCCATCGACAACGACCGCACAGCAGAACCCGTGTACTCGACCGCATATCCCGTGCCGCCCGCCGTGCCGATGCGCGCGATCACTTCAAGCGCCATGTCTTTCGCGGTGACGCCAGTTCCCAGAACACCTTCGATATTGATGCGCATGGTTTTGGACTTCGCCATCACATGGCATTGGGTCGCCAGAACATGCTCGATTTCGGAGGTGCCGATGCCGAACGCCAGCGCGCCCATGGCCCCATGTGTTGAGGTATGAGAGTCGCCACACACGACGGTTGTCCCCGGCAGCGTCATGCCTTGTTCCGGGCCGATGACATGCACAATGCCTTGGCGCTCATCAGCGATGGGAATATACGGCATCCCAAACGCCTTGGTGTTTTTGATCAGCATATCGAGCTGCAAAACAGATTCAGGATCATCGATGCGTTGGTTGCGCTCGGGCGTTGTCGGCACGTTATGATCGGGCACGGCCAACGCGGCATCGGGGCGATGCAGCTTGCGCGACGCGGCCGCTAACCCTTCAAACGCTTGGGGGCTTGAGACCTCATGGACCAAATGACGGTCGATATAAAGAATGCAGTCGCCGTTGTCGTAGCGATGAACGACGTGAGAATCCCAAAGTTTGTCGTAAAGCGTGCGGGCCATGATGATGCCTATGAAAAAGATACGTGAGATATAAAGCGCCGGAGCGCCTTCGCCAAGCTGTGTGCGACGCTCGACGCAGCCGATCCTGCTGCGCTGGGCCTGTTCCACCTGTTAATGTCGAAAATTAACAGGCATACCGGGGCGGTATATACCACAGCGGTATCAAAGACTGAGGCGTCGGACTGCTCGGTTACGGCCAGGCGGTCTTGACGCGAACATAGAGAACGCGACCACGCGGGTCATGAACCTTAGAGTCATAGCCCGCATTGGTGAGTACATTGGGCGGGGGGGCATTGAACAAATTGAGCGCGCCGACCCTTAAACCAACCTGGCGCTCTGCGACCAACACATCGTATCCGTATTGAAGATCAAGCGTGGCGTGACTCTTGATCAATCGATTGGCGTTTTGGTCATCGTTGTATGATCCAATCAATCGCACGTTTGCCGAAACTGTTTGCGCATCATATTGCCAAGCCAATGAGCCGTTGGCGCGCCAAGCGGGCAATGAGCGCGCAAAGGTCCGGAAGTTGCGGTTCCCCACCACGTTACGACGCGGAGCCGTTGGCGTGTCTTGAATCACAAAGCGGTTGATCCACGTTGCTTCGGCACTGGCCGTGAAGTCGCCAAACGTCGAGGTTGACCAGTTTCTCTGCAGACCCAGATCCACGCCATCGGTGAACGCCTGAGACGCGTTGATGTAACTGGTGTCGATCCGTAAAATTTGCCCCGTGGCCCGTATAATGCTCGAATCAGTGGGGTTCGCATCGACAATGGCCTGCGCACCCAGCTTGACGATCATGTCTGTGTAGTCATAGCGCCAGTAATCGGCCGACATGCTGAAATCAGGCGATGATTTTACAGTAAGCCCAAGGTTGCTTGTTTCTGCCTGCTCGGGTTTTAAAGTTGGCGAGCCCAAAGTGCGGATGGCCCGAAACCCACGCGTGCCCGTGAGCGGATCGAAGATATCTTCTTGCACCATCTGCGCGGAGAAGGCCTGAAACGTCGAAGGCGCGCGAAATGATGTGCCATAGGTTGCGCGCGCCGCAAGCCAGTTCTGAACAGCCCAACTTAAACCCACCTTGGGATCGGTCGAAGATAACCCTTGGCGAGCGCTTTCATGACGTATCGCCAGTTGCGCATTGAGAGTCTGCGAGAGTGGGCCACGCGCTTCGGCAAACGCAGCCCGCGCATGGCGTGTTCCGGCAAAATCTGGCCCACCGACAAAGAAGATGTAATTTTCGCGATTGAATTGGTCATCGAGGTCGCCGGCCACGCGCTCGCGGCGAAACTGACTGCCAAGGGCAAGGGCCCAGGGACCAAACTTCGTTTCAAAGACATCGCTCAATAGCGTCGCATCAAGTGTGCTGAGGCGTGTGCGATAGTCGTATCTGACAAACGAGCTAAAATCGTCGATCACTTTGGGGTCGTTGTAGGTCGCATCGCCGGGTTTGCTGCGCGCCGCTGAGCCAAACGGATTGAAATATTGGTTGTTGTTGGGCCCGCCCCGGCCCGCCAACGCGGCTAGAAAGCGATCGGTCAGATCATTCTCGATCTGGACCAGAAAATTGTTTTGGCTCTGCGTCGCCGCCACATCCCACGACCAGCGCCCGACGCTGCCCTTGGCCCCAACAACGCCGCGCCAAGTTTCAGAGTGATGCGGAACCAAGCCCCCGCCACTGGACGCACCCAAGGTGCGCCCGAGAAATAGAACTGGCGCGCCAAAAATATTGCCGGGATTGTTCGCAGGAACGATGGGAGAATTCAGGATGGGAAACGACGGAGACGTTCCGCGCAGCACACTATTCCAGGCATAGGCCGCTTCGGAATAGATGGAAACAGTGTCATTCAGATTCACATCGGCACTGCCGTATCCATTCCAGCGCCGCTCGCGTGGCACGAGGTGATAATACGGTGAGAAGTCAAACCAGCATGTGCCAACGCGGCCACTTGTGACGCCGACGGGTTGTGGGTTACGCGGATTGGCAACGCCGCCGCTTGCGCCCCCGCAATCGGGGTCGATCACCGGTTGGTTGGTCGCGATACCAAAAGGCAGATCAGGGAACACCGACGAACGCTGCAACAAAACAAACGCGCCGGGCTGACCAAATGAAGAAAAGCCTTTGTCCGATGTGTAAGATCGATCTGTTGTGGGCAACCATGATCTACGCAAATAGCTGACTGCTCCCATGGCATGAAAGCGCTCGCTGCCCCCCCCGATGATGCCTGACGCCGTAAAGTCATCTTGCCCAGAGTGTGAGATGTTGGCGTAATCGATTTGGGCTTCGGCCCCCGTGAATGATTTGCGCGTCACAAAATCAGCCACGCCCGCCACAGCATCGGTGCCGTACAGCGCTGCCGCACCGTCCTTCAGAACGTCGAGCCGCTCCAGCGCGATGAGGGGGATCAGGGCGTTAAGATCGATAAAGGTGGAGCCGTCATCGGCCACGCCACCCGAAATGGTCTGTCGACGCCCATTGAGCAGCACCAATGTCGCATTCAAGCCAAGTCCGCGCAGGTTGAAGTTCGAGGTGCCCGCCGACAAATTCTGCGTGAAGGGATCAACGTTGAATTCAGATCCCGTATTAATGGGCAGAACGCGCGCAATGTCAGAGGCGGCTGTGAATCCGGCGGCAGCAAAATCTTTTGCTCTCACACTGACGACAGGTGAGGGGTTGGAGACGCGATCGCTCTTTAGTCGCGATCCCACGACAACAATTTCATCAACTAACGCACTTTGAGCAAGCACTTCGCCTGGAATAAAGAACGCAGAGAACAGAAATAAATTCTGACGCAGCCGTCGATGTGTCACCGCAAAATGCCACCCTGTTGCACGATTACGGCGTGTCATACTTCATCGGCATACAATGCAAAAGAAATTTGTCACAAGACAATAAGAGGCATTGCTGCTTGCCTCAAATCGCTTAGTGATAGAAGAAAAGCGCAGCCTTACATCAGGATTGTCGGAGGCGTTGACGGCACACCCATGCCAACATCAATCCAGCATCACTCTCCGACAGCAGAAAAATTTCTCCCGTGTTACTAACGACCGAGCGCGTTGATCAAAGTGCTACATACAACCATTCTTTTAGGTCGATGGGCTTCGGTTGACAGCGGTAATAAAATGGCCTCGAAAATAGCTGCGCGTCCAAGCGAAGTTCCCATGACCCCCCCCTGCTGTAGCATTCCTCATGGGTGCTCTGTAACCGTTTTTCCGGCAAGCACAGTTCGCGCACGATCAGATGCGCTGAGATGCGCGCCAAAAATCTTTCTCTTATCGTCGCGCCACCACCGATTGACGAGCTCAGTGCCCATGAACCGTATCAGCAGGCCATCATCTGAAACGTCTTGGATAAATGTTGCGGGCATCAGAGCCGCAGGAGCATGATCGAGATAGTCATCACAATAGGGTGCGAGCAGGCAATGACGGCGCAGTAAAGTACGCCAATGATCGAAGAACGCTTTGCCGCGTGAGTTAACTATACTCCGCACGCTCAAACTTGCGCCCAAGCTCATCTTTTGCGCCTTTTGTAGACCTTTTTGTTTACACTCGGTGTCATGAAGATTGTGCGATCAAAATGTGATCGACGCAACTGACATGCTTGCATATAGACGATAACCTAGCCCAATCTAGCAGCACGCGTGCAATGCCAAAAAGCATTAAGGCTTATGAACACAACCACTCCGATTGATCGGTGCTTTGTTCGACTTTTCGAAGGTCTGGTCCATGTACGCGAGTGCGCCGAGGTAGGCGCACAAAACAGCCCGCCCCTCTACCTGATGCATGCAGGGCCTGCTTCGGCGCGAGGGCTTGAGCCGCTGATGGTTGCGCTGCGCGCGCGCGGCCTGACCCAACGCATGATAGCGCCCGATACGCTGGGCAACGGCGACTCGGCCGCGCCCCACCCGGAGCAGCCGGATATTGCGTACTTCGCAGATAGTGTGCGCCGTGTTCTGGATGCACTCCACATCGATCGCGTTGATGTTTACGGGGCGCACACGGGGTGCCGGACGGCCGCTGAACTGGCGATCCTGTTTCCCGACCGCGTCGGGAGCGTGATTTTCGACGGAATTTCAGAATACGACGGGGAACTGAAGAAGCAGATTCTTGCCCATTACGCGCCCGAGATGAAACCCGACGAGATGGGGCAGCATTTGGTCTGGGCGTTTCATTTCATTCGCGATCAGATTTTTCATTTTCCTTACTTCATGCGCGACCCCGCGCATCGCACGTATCGGGCAATGCCCAGCAACGAGCATCTGCATGCTCATACGGTTGATGTGCTCAAAGCACTGACGACCTATCACAAGCCTTATCTCGCGGCCTTTAATTATGAGCCCACCAAACGCCTACCCTTGATCACGCGACCGGTGCTGGTCCTCGAGGCCGATACCGAGCCACCACACCTGAAATCCGCTGCGGCGCAAATGGCCGAGCTGGTGCCTGAGTCAAAGCTGGTGCGCACAGAAGGTGGGGTTGAGGGAAAAGCCAAGGCCATGGTGGAGTTTTTGAACCAGGGCCAAGGGCTCTTCAAAGCTTCAAAAAAAGACATAGGGTCCCTTGAAAAATCATGATTTTGCACCATTGAGCTCAATGCTGGCCTTAACCGGACAATAAGGTGTACGATACAAACTCAGCGCTAAGTGAAACAGAGGTCAGCAGAAAGGACGTTCGCCATGACCGACCATTTAAGCCGATATCTGATCGCCGCATTAGCCACCGGCGTCTTGGTCGCCGCCGTTGCGAAAGCCGAAGGCGAGAACATCGGGGACACACAAATGTGCGTGCGCCTGCAGTACATCGACCAAACGCCGGTGATCGATAACAAAACGATCTTGGTGAAGATGAAAGGCAAGGGCGGATACAAACGCATTGACCTGATCAATAAGTGCGGCGGCCTTAAGATCCAGGGTGGATTTTCGCATTCCACGTCGATCAATCAGCTTTGCACATCCGACCTCTTGCGTGTGCTCGAGCCTGTCGGTTCCACCTGCATGATTGATAAAATCGTCACCATTGACAAGGCCGAGGCCAAACTGTTGCTGGCCAAGAAATAAGGACACAGGTGAGCTGATGAGTTCTGACGAGCTGCTGTGACAGTGGCGCAGCGTTAGGACCACAGAAAACGCCCGGCTGAAAAGCTGGGTGTTTTCTTTTCTGGATGGGCATTACCCGATCAGCAGTTATAAGTGGGGCTGAGATTTGGGGAAATGCATGTCCGACACCGCAAACACAAGACCATTATCAAACGCCGTCTATGCTGCCTACGGCACGGGATGGATTGGCGGACAGGTGTTTCGCGATGTTCCGGCGCTGATTTTGCTGTCATTCATGATTACTGCCATTGGCGTTCCTCCTGCCGTGGCTGGCGCGGCGATTTTTATTCCCAAGCTCTGGATCGTGTTTTGCGATCCTCTCATGGGCCTTTGGTCAGACCGCACCAAAAGCCGTTGGGGCCGTCGACGCCCGTTTCTGTTTGTCGGATCCATTTTGTGCGGCATCACTTTCAACCTGCTCTTTAATATCCCGCACTTCGACTCTGGAACGGCAAAAGGCATTTATGTCGGGTTGATTTATACCGTCGCGTCAATAGCTTTTAGTATCTATTCCGTTCCGTATCTGACGATGGCGTCGGAACTCTCCACGAACATGCACGAGCGTACGATCGTAATGAGCTGGCGGCAAGTGGGCCTCGGGTTCGGACTTATTGCCAGCAACGTCATGCCAACACTGCTGATCGTTCAGGGCGGCGGGGGTGAGGCCGGCCACCAATTCATGGCCATCGTTTTGGGTCTAATCTGCGGCGTGACCATGTTTGTTACTTTTATCGGCACGCGCTCCGTTCCATTAATCGAGTCCGATCAGCCAGCGGTTCGATTGATTGATCAGATGTGCCTGGCAGCAAAGAACCGGCCCTTCTTGATTTTGCTGGGGTCGAACTTTGCACAGCTGGTCGGCTCGGCTGCGTCCTATGCCACCATCATTTTATTTACGGTCTACAACCTCAAGAAAGAAATCACCTTCGTCAGCCTGATGACTTTGTTGATGGCGATTATGGTCATTCTGACCCCGCCAGTCTGGACAGCCCTGTCGCGGTGCATCGGGAAAAAGCCAACCTTTATTCTGTCGATCATTTGTTTTTTTCTCTCGTTCCTCGCCTTCGCCTGGGTTGAGCCGGGCGATGACATCGCGCTGTATGTGATCTCTCTTTGTATCGGCACTTTCAATTGCGGCTTCAGCCTCATGGCGTTCTCGATGCTGCTCGACACCATTGCCTATGATCGCAAAATCAGCAGGCTGAACCGCGAAGGCGTATTCTCGGGGATCTGGAGCGCGATGGACAAAACGGCGTTTGCTTTTGGTGCGCTGCTGGCCGGATTAGGCTTAAGTTATTTTGGCTTTCAGGAAAGTGCAGGCGGCTTTGTCGCGCAATCGCCCGAAACCATACGTGGAATCATGATCACGTATATCGGTGCACCAACAATTTTTGCGGCGTTATCTTTTGTGATTATGCTGGGCTACCAACTCAACGAGCACGACCTCGCCGAATCGGTTGAGCCTCGGCCATTGCCGACGGGGCGCCCGATTGCGTCATAGCCGCGCGGTCTTGCTTCACGGCCTCACGCAACGACACTAAAGCTTGCGCGGCGGCTTCGTTGCCGGAATCAATCGGATAGATGATATGCGCAGGACGTAAAAACTCGGGCATCCCGCCAATGAGATGAAGCCGACCTGCGGCCACATCGGCGGCCACCAGCCTGCGCGGGAAATAGCCAGCGCCACCACGTTCAAGAATATAACTCAGACCCAAAGCGCCTAAGCTGACGTGTAAACCCGGCGAGCTAAAATCGGGGAATTGATCGGAATGCCAGGCGGCGAAATCGCGACCCCAATCGACGAACACATAATCTGCATCTGCAGGCCCGCGATGGTCGGGGCGGCTGGCGGCCATCACCAGCATTTCTTCTATAAGCTTTTCAATTTGGAATCCAGGCCGCGCCTCGGGGCTGTACATGATCACAAAATCCAACAAGCCATCGGCCAAGTGATTCATCAGTGATTCAGGTGTCCCAGCCTCGGCACGCACCGCAACTTCGGGGTGGCCCATGCGATAATCCGCCATCCACGTCAGCGCGATGCGCTGCCATAAACTATACTGTGCGCCGATGTTAATGATGGCGCGAAGCTGAGCTGGCAGCGCCACATCCTGACGCGCTTGACGCAACACATGCATCATTGTTTGCGCATGGGGCTGAAACCGTTTGCCGGCAGGCGTCAGCACGACACCGGATTTGCGGCGCACGAAGAGTGATTGTTTTAATTCAAGTTCAAGTTCTTTAACGCGCGCCGAAACGGTGGACTGGGTCACGTGCAGCGAGTCGGCCGCGCGAATAAAGCTGCCCATCTCGACCACTTCCAGAAATGTCCGCACCAACCCCATATCCATGACTTAACCCCTGAAATGTCTCGGAATTGTCATATAGTATCGATAAAAACGATAATAATGACATAAATAATTCGTTTGCCCGATATATAAATTTTGCCTACGAAGGGCCATGGCAAATGACAGCGCCAACGAGACTTCCCAAGCCGAGTTCCTTCCCCCTCATTCCAGGGACTTGGCATTGGCACCCTGGGCCGGACGCCGGATGTACGCGTCCGGTCACCCAGGGGCCAAAGTGAGGGGTAGCAGTGACGAGTCCGAGGACGGTCACAATCTCGGTGTTGCCGAGACCGCCATGTGGGGGTCTTTCCTGAGCCGCATCATCAAGAAATAACCCGAGCGAGTTTAAGCCCGCTCCATAATTTCGTTGGCAACACGCTCGCCCGACTCCAGGGCTGACTCCATCCCGTAATCGAGGCGCCGGGTGTGCTCGCCTGCGAAGTGAAGCCGTTGCCACGGTTTGATCATGTCGTTGGCAAAGGCGGTAATTTGGCCAGGCTTATAGCTGTGGCGGCACCCGCGTTGTAAGGATTGCTGCCCCCAGGAATGGAATCGATCAACCTTCACCTGGCCTTTGGATGCGGGCCGAAGACGCTCTAGCTCCGAGAGTAAAAACGCCGACGCGCGCGCCGGATCCATCTGCGCGATACGATCAGCCGCGCCCCAGGTCAGCACAAATGTAGCTTTGAACGGCCCCTTGGTCGGCGCGTCTTTCTTGCCCGAATGATTATCATGCACCCAAAACATCCGCAGGGCCGAATCACTGTATACGGATGGATTCAGACCGTCTTGCTGCCAGAAGGGCTCTTTGACGGTGCACCACGCGCGCGCTGTGTCGGTGTAACCCATCTCATTGATGGCTTGAAAGTGAACGCGATCAAGAGATGGTGTGATCTCCATCAATCGCAGCAAAGAGAACGGCACCGCCGACACCACAAATTTAGCACGTATGCTGGTGCCGTCCAGGCAGCGCATATCGACACCGCCATCATCCATGTGAATCGCCGCAACAAGTTTATTCATCATCACGGGGCGTTTGAGTTGCTTGGACATGACCATCGGCAAAATCGAGGCGCCACCCACGAAATTTTTGGGCCAGGCCTCGACCGGCGCGCCGTCCGCAGTTTTTGCGTCGGTCGATTTTGTCACCAGCGCGCCGCCGATTTGCTCGGACTGAGCGGAGGCGAACTTGGCCTCAAAAGCGCCGCGCACGCCATCATGCATGAGTCCCAAAACGGACGTGTTGTTCATCTCCGTGGTCAACGACACCAAGTCGCGCGCCGCTTTTGATACGCCATTGTTTTCCAACAACTGACTGACGGAGATATCGTTGTTCGCGAACTCGGGGCGCAACCAATCATCAAGTTCTTTCAGGGGATTGAATTTTGCGATCAATCCACCGCTCAGTGCCACCGGAGCAATTTTGCGCTCGGCACCAACGGTTTTGTTGGCGGGATGATCCGCCCAATCTTTGGCGAGCACCGCCTGCCCGCCGATGTGATAGGTGAACGGTAAAATGGGGCGGTCTTCACCCACCATCGGCAAACCCAATCGTCCAATGACGTCGAGCACGCGGGCGTAGGACGGGCCCACTTGGCTGGCACCCAGATCAGGCGCGGTTTCAGAATCCGTCGCGGTCCAGGCACGCCCGCCGATACGCGATGACCCCTCGACCACCACAACATCAAAACCAGCTTCGGTGAGAATCCATGCGGTGTTGAGGCCTGAGAGCCCCGCACCAATCACCACCACATCGGCGGTGTCGACCGCCTTGGCCCGCCCAGTACGAATC
>Ga0209553_1000131_pt1 | contig 36202 bp, 37 predicted proteins | sample LauGreFBDMM110DN_2_FD_188217 | JGI IMG/M metagenome (GOLD analysis project Ga0209553, IMG submission 188217) | Freshwater lake microbial communities from Lake Michigan, USA - Fa13.BD.MM110.DN (SPAdes) (version 2) | ecosystem: Environmental > Aquatic > Freshwater > Lake | place: Lake Michigan...
CAGTTTACGCGTTTATCGTAACTACACGGGCGAGCCGAGCGGCGCGGCGCCGTCGTCGGCGTCGTCCTCCTCGCCCGAGCCGAGCGGCGCGTCCTCCTCGCCCGAGCCGGGGTCCGAGTACATGTCCGACGAGCTCTGCTCCGAGCTGCCCTCGGCGCTGCTGCTGTCCGCGTCGCTCTCCGCGTCGCTCTCGCTCTCCGCGTCGTCCTCCGAGTCCGCCTTCGTCGGCGTCGTCAGCATGCTGTGCGCGAGCGCCGTGCGGCGGCGCTTCGCGCTCGTGAACTCGACCTCCATCCTCGCGGCCGCTGCCTTGAAGGCCTCGCTCGACTCGGTGCACGACTCCCACTCGAGCACCTCGCGGATCTTTGCGATGGCGTCGACTGCGCTCTTCCGCTGCGGCCTCGCAGACATGCGTCCGCGCGCCTGCGCGGCCGCACGTATGGCATAAATGCGAAAAAAAGCGCGGGCGTATTAAAGCGCCGTTCGCTGCGGACATGGACGTCGACGACGCGCCGCGCACGCCGTGCTTGCTCTGCAAGTACGCTGGGGGCTGCAACACGCAGATCAACGAGGTGCTCAAGTACGTGCACGAGAACATCAGCAAGCTCAGCGTCGCAGAGATCGCGCAGCAGGTGCACGAGGTCCTCCCGCAGTACCTCGACGCGCACGAGCACTGCTCGCTCGCCTCGATCGTCGAGCACATCCAGGAGCACTCGCAGGAGCACAGGGTCGTCATATGCACGCTGCTGCGCGACGTGCGCGCGCTGAGCCAGGACCTGCTCCTCGCGAGCCGCGTGCGGCGCGATGACGACACGCACGACGTCGACCTACGCACGGCGGCGATGTTCTTCAAGTCCGTCGAGCTCGCGGCGATGCTGTCGACGAAAATACACGACAAGTAATCCCAACCCGAGTTAAAAAAAGCCTGTTTTCGGTGCAAACTATCCAAGAGCCGCGCGCGGCACGCAAACGCGAAAATGCCCGAAGAGACCGTCGCCGCACAGACAGAGCCTGCCATCCTGCAGAACGCCCGCGTCAAGGGCGCCGCGAGGGCCAAGGGCGTCGCGAAGCAGCGCAAGGCGCGGCCGCTCAAGAACCTCGAGCACGCGGTGCTGCAGGCGCGCATGCAGGAGCTGCGGAAGCGCGTGCGCACCGCGGAGTGCAAGATGACGCTGCTCAAGGAGAAGCTCGTCGTGCACGAGGACGAGGATTCCCTGCGATCCGACAGGCCCGCCGACGCCGCGGAAACGACCGCTGAGTGAAGTTTATTAGCTAGCTAGCAATCACGCGTCCTCGATGCCGCACACGCTGAGCGCGACGTGCATTCGCGCGTCCGCGGACAGGCCCGCTGTTTTTGCAAATAAATACTCGTACAACTCGATGAAGTAGTGGTACCACTGTCCCGGGAAGAGCGTGAAGAGCACGTGCAGCTCCGCGTGCTTGAGCGTCTCGCGCGAGACGGCGGCGACCTCGCGCGTGAGGTCGACGCACTCGAAGAGGCGCAGCGCGCACGCGAGGTAGCGGAAGTGCCCGCTGACCGTGCCCGTGTCCTGCTGCAGCGTCCACTCGAGCGCGCGCTGCGTCTGCTCGCGCGACTGAAACACCTTGACGCACGCGTTCTCGAAGCGGCGCAGCCCGAACCCCCCGCCGAGCTCGTGCATCTTCGCGCTCACCATGAGACACGCGACGCACGCGCCCATGTCCCAGCGGCGGCCCGCCGCGCCGACCGCCAGCGTCCACAGCAGCATCGCGTGCTGCGCGCACGGCTCGGTGAGCGAGAGCCCGCAGCCGAGCACGCGCAGCAGACGCACGCCGAACTTGTGGCGCCGGTCCTGCTCCCCGGCGAACACGACGTCATGTCCAGCGAACACGACGGCCCGGATGACCACGACGAGCTCGGCCGAGCTGCTGGTCTCCTCCATCAGCCGCCGGTGGAAGGACAAAGTCCGCACAGATTCAGAGAAAGGCGGTGTTGTAAAAAACGAAGCGGCGCTGCGCAAAAAGAAACGAAGCGGCGCTGCGCAAAAAGCCTAAAAAATGCAACCTACGCAAATAAGAGCAAACAACGCGCGCCCGGAAATGCTCGCGCCCGAAGAGCTCGCGCCGGCAATGCTCGCGCCGGCAACGCTCGAGTACCTCGCCCCGCGCACGCCCGCGCCGCTGCGCTGCGGCACGAACATCGCCCAGAACCAGCCCGACATCGAGGCCGTCGCGGTCGCGCTGACCAGGATCCCCGCGAGCCGCGCCGAGTTCGACGCCGCGCGCGGCACGCGCGAGTTCGTCATCGCCAAGTTCCTGCTCGTCGGGCTCTCGCCGCCCGGGTTCGGCAAGGTGCCGTACAACTCGTCCAAGCGCAGCGGGCAGAAGGAGGAGGCCGGCAAGGCGCTCTACGAGGCCGGCGACGACGGGCGCCTGAGGATGTACAGCTTCGAAAAGGGCAAGACGAACAAGGACAAGGGCGCGCGCGTCGACGCCGACGAGAGCGGCGGCGTCCTCGAGCCAGGGCTCGCGCTCAGCTTCTTCCTGCGCGAGGACTTCTGGGACCCGCCCAAGATCATCGCCGCCGCCAACGGCGACGAGGCCGTGGGCGTCGGCACGCTCGTCGCGCTGCAGATCGCGAGCGGCAACGTCGAGGCCGCCGCCAAGGGCTACCTGCTCAAGCTCAAGAAAACGAAGGTGCTGTCCGCGTCGCTCGACCTCGCCGCGGTGCTGCCGCGGCTGCCCGCCAGCGAGGACGACTACGACCGCCGCGCGGCGCAGTACCGCAACGACTACCCCGCGATGAAGGGCGGCCTCGACTCGTCGAGCGACATGCGCTGCTTCGCGGCGCAGGGCCTCGGCCCCGACGCGTGCGCGTTTGCGCACGAGGGCGGCGTCCTCATCAGCAACGCGCGCACACACAACAGCGAGGGCTTCCGCGACGACATCTTCGTTCCGGCGGACGTCCTGCTGCGCTGCTTCCAGGTCGACGACCCCGCGCGCGCGCTGCTCTTCATGAACGTCGCGCTCGCGGTCGACGCAGTCGGCGCAATCATCAAGACGTACGCGGGCAACGTCCTGCTCTCCGCCGAGGACGTGCACCCGCTCGTCGCGCTCGCGCTCGTCCTCGACGTGAACGCGCTCCTCTGCCTCGACGCGCTCGACGCCGCCGAGGTGCGCGCGTTCCTGCGCGCCCCGGGCGCGTCCGACGCCCCGCTCGTCGCCGGCGACCTCGTCGTGCACCGCAAGGCCGCCAGCGTGCACTGGCACAGCACCAAGCAGGTGTACGCGACGGACGCCGCGAGCGCGCAGCTCGCGTTCTCGCTGTGCGCGGCCAACCGCGCCGGCCCCGACGGCGCGCCCTGCGCCCTCGGCCAGCTCAGCGCCGGCTGCTGCGGCGCGTACAAGCGGCTGCGGGTCTCCCTCGTGCGCGACTCCGAGACGTGCAGAGTGCTCGACCTCGAAATGCGCATGGCGGACGCGACGTCGACGCGGCAGAAGCGCAAGCGCCCCGAGCTCGTGCTCGACGCGCCCGACGAGTAGCTCAAGTGGCCACCGGAGGTCTGACGACGGGATACGTCTTGAACGAGACCAGCACGAACACGATGATGTACATGAGGTATATCGTGCGCCGCCACGTCGCTGCTCCGCTGTACACCACGTGCTCGTTTGTCTTTTTCAGGTAGAAACTGTGCACGGCCTCGTACGACATGTCCCCGAAGAAGCTCGGCGTCAGGCAGACGAGCGAGGCCACGAAGCGCATGTACCCGTTCCAGCTCGCGGTCGTTCCGCCCGCCCCGACGCTCGTGTCGAGGCGCTCGAAAAAGACGAAGCTGCTACCGGTTATGATGACGAATATGAATAAACGAGTGTAGAGAAAGAACGAGAGAATCGTGTCGCTGACCGAGTACGTTGTGTGTTGTGTGTCCGTCAACTGCAAAAACCCAGCATCACCCTTCATGCAATGCTTGATGAACACTTCCTTGATAAGCATGATGTTGTGCTGCACGCTTTGCATGAACCCGATGAACATGACCACCAGCACGTCAAAGAGCACCGTCGTGTCGTCGTGCACGCCACTCTGCGCGCTGAAGCTTGCCGCGAGCAGCATGAACGCGAGCATGTTGTGCAGGTCTTCCCATGTCGAGATTGCAAACTCCGAGTGCACGAAAGGGTTTTGACCGTCCGTTTTCACGAATTCCATGATACCAATTACGAGACACATGCCGAGGTCCAGGATGATCACAGCGAACAGAAAGGCCGACAGGAAGTCCTGCGTCACGCACGGGTTCTCAAGGTCGCACTTTTGCTCTTTTTCCTTGATCCTGTCGATCAGATCGGTCTGCCGCCAGACGGTCAAACCGAAGCACGTACCCGCCAGCAAGGCCAGCAAGGCCAGCCGGAGGAGCGGTTGTTTCATGAAGTGTGCAAATCTGGCTGCGTATGTTTCTGCTAGTTTTTTCCTGTGTGCGGCAAGAAGTGTGTTTTCACTGCCGCCGAGTAAAGATTGAGTGTCACCTTCAATGACCAGTGCGTCCGTTTCTTGAAGTGGCTCATCATCAGCTTCGTACGTGCCTCCATTTGCGTTTTGATATCTTGGGCCAAATGTCGCGAAATTCCTCATGATGTTGCCGTTTGCGGAAAATTTTGATGCATACCCAACCGATGGAACGCGACTATTTGCAAAAAGAGGATCTGTATTACCCAAATCGAATCTGCCGTTGGCAGCATGTGCTGCGGCCGGAATATACGCATCATTCGCATTTACTGGCGCGTTTTGGTCATTCAGACCTGATCTGTGCGCAGATTCATTTTCTTCTGTGATTGATAGTACCTTGGCCGGTTCATGCGACGAGGCCTTTTCCTTGGCCGTTTCGGCGGCCATGTTGAGCAGGACCGCCATGTGGATCAAGAAAAACGCAATCACGATGTTGAGCGAACTCGTGTCCACCCCCGCGTACACTTGGCCGTACACCGGCACGACCTGGGCGTAGCATTTGTCCTCGAAGTCCTTGCAGGTCTCGAGGCTGCTGCACGCTGCGTCTCCATGTTTGCTGATGCAGCGGCACATGCTGTCGGGGCCCCAGGGGTCGCCCGGCACCACCGCCCCAGCGACCGTCGTGCAGCGCCACCTCCGCAACAGGGCCACGCGTGTCGACGCCGCCGGCGTCACGAGGTCGGCCGGGCGCAGCATTTTGAGGTTCGTCAGCGCCACGCTGCGCAAGTTGTCCGGTTGCAGCGAATTGGCGGCATAGGCTATCGTCATGCCGGCGCCGGCCACCCACAGCAGCAGATGCGGGATGTGCGATTTCGGATCCACCATGACCTCTATGTTGTCCTGGATAGCGGCAGACATCAACACAACGACGCGGTCTTTTATACGCGAGACACAGGTTTACACCGCGAGTTTATTCACAGGTAATGACACACAACACTCGCGGCCTTAGGCATACGCGCAGAGGCCGCGGGCGTCGACGGCGAACCCGAACTTCGCCTGCAGCGGGTCCGGCCAGCGCTCGAGCTCCGACCAGTACTGCAGCGTCCACAGCACGTTGCGGGCGTGCCGGCGCGCGTCCGCGGGCGGCCACATCGCGCCCCTCGTCTTCTGCGCGACGGCGGCGTTGCTCGCGATCGCGTCGGCGACGCCCGTGTACGCCGCGAGCGCGGCGTCGGCGGTGCGCGCGCCGCTGAGCTCGAGGAACGGCCGCGTGCGGACGTGCTTGCTGAAGGTGAACTGGTACGCGAGCGCGATCGCGGCGAGCACGCCGGCCTCGGACTCGAGGTCGACCTTGTGCAGCAGCGCGTGCGCGCTCCACAGCTTCGCCGGCCCGATCGCGGGCATCGACTGGCTGAAGTCGCAGCCGGTGAGCGCGACGAGCACGGCGAACGCGCGGCACGGCGCGGCGTGCTGCCGCAGCGCGCCCTGCACGTGCGTGCACAGCTCGCGCACGCACACGAACTCCATCCGGCGCTTCGTCGCGCCGAGCGCGGTGCGCTTCGTGCCCGCGCTGACGCGCGTCTCGATGCGCTCGAGGAAGACGTGCCGGTCCGCGTGCGCCTCGCAGTGCACGAGCGCGAGCGGGACGAAGTCGCCGTCGGTCGACTGCACGACGAGCGCGCCGAACGCGCTCCACGCGAGCGCCTTGATGTCGCACTCGCCGCGGCGCGCGTCCGCGGCGAGCACCTCTGCGGGCAGCGCGCGCCCGTCGAGCTCGAGCGCGCGCCCGAGCACGACCGGCGGGCCCATCCAGTCGACGATCACCGTCTTCTCGTGGTTCTTGTAGATGCGGCTGACGTTGCGCACGAGCATCTTGATGACACTGACCTTGAACGCGCGGCAGCGCATGCAGCTGGCCCAGTCCTCGGGCGGCCTCGGCGGCAGCGGGCTCACCTCGTCCCACGCGAACGCGACCTGCTTCGCGTTGCGCGCGCGCTGCGTCATGCCCTTGCAGAGCGGGACGTGCGTGTAGTCGTCGAAGCCGAGCACGACGACCGACGCGTTGTGCTCGAACGCGCGGTCGATCGTGTCCAGGAACTGCCGCTGCAGGAAGAGCTCCCACGTGTTGACCCACTCGCCCTTCATCAGCTTGATCTGCCCGTCGATGAACCACGTCGTCGGGCGCGCGGCGAGCGTCGGCCGGAACGCGCCGGGGCACTCGCGCTTGAGGTGCTGCACCCACCCCGAGTCGATCGTCATCTGCGCGCCGCCGGCCGCAGCCGCACACATGCGGCCCCAGAGTTTTTTTGGCTTCCGCTTGAGGTGCTGCACCACCCGAGCTTTTTGGCTTCCGGCGCTACGCGACGCTGTAGTTGTAGCGGTACACGAGCTTGAGGATGTCCAGCAGCGCGAGCTTGCCCGGCGCGTGCGCGCCGCCCTTGGCGGCCACCGCGTCCTGCGTGCGCTGCACGTTGCTGATCCCGAAGTCGCCGCGGTGCTCGTCGAGCAGCTCGTACACGTACGCGTGGTACCAGAAGACGCGCGAGATCGAGTGGAAGCATGTGTTCCACTCGTCCGTCGGCACGCCGCCGGCGCCCACGCACGCCGCGCGCGCCGCGGGCGGCTCCGCCGCGCACTCGAACCGCGCTCGGTGCCAGCGCGCGAGCACGACGTGCATCTTGACGTCGAGCAGGCTGCCCGCGTCTCTGCGGAACAGCGCGGCGTACTCCGCGGCGCGGAAAAGCGACAGCAGCGCGGGGTACTGGCCGATCGACCGCTGGAAGGTCGTGAACGGCAGCAGCTGCACGCGCTCGCCGAGGATGCGCGCGATCGTCTCCTCGAGCCGCCGAAACTCCACGCCGCCCTCGCACAGCGGGAACGCGTCGCAGCACTCGTAGCACAGGTGCACGCAGCGCTCGCGCGCGTCCTTGCCCCACCCCGCGTCCTGCGGCCACGACGCGTCCTGCGCGGCCGCGCTCCGCGTCAGGACGACGCCGAAGAAGTAGTTGCGCGGCGTCTCCGGGTCGGCGTCGAACGCGACCCGGAACACGTGCTCGCCGTTCTCGGAGAGCAGCGCGCGCAGCGTCGCGCCGGGCTCGAGCGCGGCGTCGCCCTTGCGGTACGACTCGAAGCCCTGCGCAGACATGTGCGCGCCGCCGCCTTGCCGCGGCTATTGGCTCGCCTGGACATTTCTTCGGCCAGGAGCGCGGTTCGGCAAACACAGTAACAAGCGCGCACGAGTATAAAAGCAGAGCGCCATGCGCGCATGGCGTCTGTCCTCGAGACCCGGATCAACAAGCAGACGCGCCGGCTGTGCGTCGAGATCAATGGCAGCATGCAGCAGTTTGCCAAGTCGGGCCACGACGCCGCGTCGTGGTGCCCGAACAACGCGAAGATCGGCGAGATCCTCGGCGTCGCGGACGTCTTCGACAACAACCCCGACGTCGGCACGACCGCGAGCTGCCTGCAGAACGCGATCCTGCACGAGGTCAAGCTCATCGAGATAAAAAATGAGTTCCCGATCAACCTCGGCGTCACCATGTCGTGCATCCCCTCGGACGAAGCGACGCGCCTCGGCAACCGCTTCGCCTTCACGACGTTTGCCAGCTCGCACAACCCGAACCCATGCGTGCTCTTCCAGGCCGACGCCGCGTCGACCGAGGCCGTCGCGTGGCGCCAGAACTACCCCACGTACAACAACTCGAACCTCGAGAAGGAGGGCGTGCTCGAGCTCGGCTCGCAGCAGAACTACCTCTTCATGTCCAAGAACCACCCCGTCGTGGAGATCCTGCGCACGAACAAGGACATTCTCAACGCGGACATCGACAAGTGTCCCCTCATCGACAACGAGTACTACAAGATCACGCGCCAGGTCTTCAGCTCGTGCTGCGGCGCGCTGCGAACCAAGATCCTGACCAAGGTCGCGACGCGCGACCTCAACAACCTGAACGTGCAAATTTTCCCGCTGCAGAAGAAGGACTGGCAGAACATCTGCGTGAGCGACGAGATGCTGCGCGCGGTCCCCGCGGACATGCTTGAGCGCGCAAACGCCGAGGAAATCACGGGCTTCATCAAGCAGCTGTGCATGCGCCAGTGCTGCCTGAGCATGCGCCTCGAGATGACGTACGAGATCCCGACGCGCGTGTAGCAAAACAAAAAGCAAAACAGGGTGCCTTGTGCCTGGTTCCGGACTCTTCGCGCGGGCGTTTTAGTGTTGATCGCGTTGCGCTCTGCCCCGCGCGCGTTGCCCGGTGACCGTGGTGTTGCTTCGTAGCGCCCCAGACACCCGACGATTTTGACCGTGGGAGAACCTCGTGTCGACTATAATGAGTTGGTTGATTGCTGCAAGCACCCTGCTCCTCCAGCAGCGAGACGTGTATTTGTGCGCGTCGGGAATGTTCTCGCCGCGCTTGCGGTTGAAAAAAAACGCAAAAAAAATTAAGGCTGCACGTCGAAGTGATGGCCGAATGGTGGGTTATCATACCCTTCTTGCCAGGCTGGCGCGGACGCTTCTGCTCCATTAGGCGCGGACGCTTCTGCTCCATTAGGCACATCTTCTGTTTCGGCCTGGAGCCCTGTCACCGGACCTACAGGAGCGACTACCGCTGCCTCGGGGAGAGGCGCTGCCTCGAGCGACGCGGCGTGCTGGCGCAGTGCGGCGACCGCCCCGCTGGAAACGGCCATGCACAGGAAACACAAGACGTACGCAAGCCACAGCCAAGCAGACATGCGTTTATTTTCGCAACGTTTTATAGAAGACTGCGCGAAAATCGCAAACGCGAGCTTCAAGCTAAAAGGTGTTAAAGGCTTCCAGGAACACGCACGGCTCGGTGCTCATGACCATGCTCCTGCGCACCTCGTTCGTGCTCCCGCAGCACGCGAGGAGGGCGACGGTTTCCGGGCGCAGGGAGCCGTACAGGCCCCGCAACCCGTCGATTTTGTCGACGGTCAGGTACAGGTGGTCCTTCGTCATCTCGTAGTTCGCGAAGCGCTGCTGTTCCCGCGCGGCGTCGTCGAGTCCGTCGCCCGCGTTGCACGTCAGCGCCTGCACCTCGAGCTTCCAGGTCGTGTTGAAGCACTGGTGCGCGCGGTCGACGAGCATGTTCCGCTTCGCGGTGGAGTCCACGAATACTTCGTCGACCGACAGGCTCATGCCGAGGAAGCCGATGCCGCAGTAGCTGCTGCGCGAGACAGCAAGGCTCGGCCACTGCAGCACGGGCATCCGCAGCTCGTGCGCCGTCTCGAGGATCGACTTGACCGTCCTGCGCTCCTGGACGAGCTGTTCCGGCCCGTGTGGCCAGACGTACAGCGGCAGCGTCGCGTCCAACGAGGGAATCGCCAACGGCGGCCAGAAGCATGGGGGCGCGCGGCCGTCGCGCCTGCGTTTCTGTCCCGTCGTGCTCACACAGGTCGACTGCATGCTGCCGCGAATGCGTTTCGCAAGTATTTTCGCGATGTGTTTTGCGGAACGTTTCGGGAAATGCGTGGCTCTTCGCCGATTATTAAAAAAAACTACCAGTCCGTGTTTTCCGCGTGCGACGGCCCGAAGTCGTTCACGGTCAGGGTCTCGTTCTGCTCGAAGTCGTGCTCGAGCTTGCAGCGCTCGACGGACGCGTCCACGTCGCTCTCCTCGCCGCTGTCTGTCGCGTCGTCGGCGCCGCCGTCCGCGCTCTCCGGCGTGTCTGCCGCGAAGCACAAGTTCCGCGTCACGTAGTCGTTGTGGTCCGCGACAAACAGCGCGGCGACGACACAGGCCTCCGCCGCGTCCGACACCGGCACGCTCGTGCCGTGCAGCATGACGCTCACGTCCGCGATCGCGCCGTCCGCGCGCGCGTTGAACCGTATCCACTGCTCGACGTCGCGCGCGTCGCAGTGCGTCTGCGCCGACGGCGTGTACGGGTGGAACCTGCCGCCCTTGTACCTGTACAGGCGCAGCATTTCCGAGCACCGCCGGCGGCGACGCTTGCAAAGGATGCACAAGAAAAGACGCCCGAGCGCACATGCGTGTATATAAGAGCGCCGCCGCGTCGCCATGAGCGTCTTCGGATTGCACGAGGACGCGGCGCCTTTCCTGAAGCTGCACGGCAGCAGCGGCCCGCTGCGCTGGGACGAGGGCGTCCTCCTCGCGTACCGGCTGCGCACGACGGCGCTGCAGGTCAGCGCGAGCACGCTGCAGCTGTACGCGGACGACCCGCTGCGCTTCGGCCCCGCGTGGCGCTCCTTCGACTGCGCGGCGGCGACCTCCGCGCTGTGCGTGTCCGACACGGGCGTCGCGCTCATGGGCGTGGGCGTCGACGTGACGACCCCGCGCGACGTCGCCGCGCTGCTTCCGCGCTCGGCCCTGCTGCGCGAGTTCGACGGCGCCGTGTGCAGCTCCGACAGCACCGGGCGCTCGTCCGGCGCCGGCGACGTCTACACCGTCTCGATGTGCGACCTCGTCGAGGGCTCGCTGCGCTTCGTCGTCGAGGACGGCCGCGTGCTCTGGATCCGCGACCGCACCGGCGTCTCCGAAACGCTCGTGCTCTGCGGCATCGCCCTGTACGCGGCCTCGACGCTCGCACAGCACCTCTCCGCGCTGATGGCCGCGCCAGAGCTCGCCGTCGGTCCGCCTGCGCCCGCGCCCAGTGCCGAGACCCGGCTGCGCGCATGCGCGCTCAACGTCCTCTTGTGCTTCGTGAGCGTCGCCGTGCTCGTCGGCATGTGCGAGACGCACCTCGAGTACCTCGTGTCCGAGCACGACGTGGCCCTCTACCGCGTGCTCCTCGTGTACGTCGGCGCCGAGGTCGCGCTGCTGTGCCTCAAGGAGACGGGGCCGCCCGACAAGGTCTGCAACTTCGGCCACCAGATCGGCCTCTCGACAGCGGTGCTGCTCATCGTGACGCTGCGGCTGCACAACACGTTCGACACGCCGTTCCTGGCTGTGCTCGTCGGCGTCTTTGGCACGCGCGCCGCCTGCAAGCTGCTGCAGCACATGCACGACGCGCTGACGCGCGGCACGCAGCCCGTCAACCTCGTGTCCGCGCTGCTCGACCTCGGCGCGTGGTGCGCGCTGCTCGCGTACAGCGTCGTGCGCAGCCCGGCCCCGCAAGACCACCTCGCCGTCGCCACGAACGTGGCGGTCGCGCTGCTGCTCGGCCTCGGGCTCAGCGTGTGCATCGCGGCGCGCCGCGGCACATAGCGCGCCTACGCGTACGCCTTGTAGTGCACGGCGACCTCGAGGACCTCCTCCTTGCGCATCTCGAAGCACCGCGCCACGGCCTCCGCGTCCATGACGCTCACGTGCTGCTGCTGCAGCCCGAGCCCCATCCACTGCCCGAGCGTGAAGCCGAAGTGCTGCATCACGTGCGCGTCCATGCCCTTGTCGCGCAGCTGCTCGTACGTGACGTTGAGCTGCTTCAGCGTCTCCGCCGGCCACCGCATGCTCCACACCTCCGCCAGGTCCGCGTGCAGGTGCGCGAACGGGTTCACGGGAAAGCACGTCATGTCCGGCAGGTCCTTCAGCGTGATGCACGCCCGGTGCACCCACTCGACGGGGTCCGGCTGCACCCGCCGCAGCTGCTCGGCGTCGAGCTCGATCGAGTCGCGCAGCGTGCGCCACGTCAGGTTGCGCGCCGTGATGTCCTGCCACTCGAGGACCTGCCGCGGCTGGTCCCACAGGCCGAAGATCGCGATCGACTGCCGCGCGCTCACGAGGATGCCGCAGGCCTTGCGCTTTGCCATGCCGCGCGAGCCGCATTCCGATATATCCGCGAGCGGCAAACGGCTTTTTCACGAGCCTTCTTTTTACGAGACAGCAGCCAAGCGCGCGGCGCCGCTGCCCGGGCCAGCCCGCATGTGCGACTTCAAGACGCTCTCCGACGACGATGTCCGCGCGCTCGTGCGCGAAAACCAGACGTACGCGGGGATCTCGCGCGTCGTCGGAGTCAAGTTCTGCGGCGCGTCCAAGGCGCTGCTCGCGACGCGCATCCTCGCCCTCGGCATCGACACGAGCCACTTCCTCTGCCGCAAGAACGACAAGCTCAGCAAGACCGACGACGCGGACTTCACAGAGCACGTGCGCGGCGCGCGCTCGTGGCCGGAGGTCGCGCTGCTCTGCGGGTACGACATGCGCGCGTACGGCCACCAGCAGCGCGTGCACATCCGCACGCGCATGATGCGCCGCGCCGCGGACCTGCTCCTCGACACGCAGCACATCGACCCCTCCGCGCGCGCGTCGAACAAGCGCATCTTCGTGCGTGACAGCACCGCCGACCGCTCGCAGGTGAAGCGCCGGCTGCTGCGCGACCTGCGCTGGCCGTACACGTGCAGCGCGTGCGCCAACGCCATGTTCGAGCTCCGCGACGGCGCCCCCTTCTGGTTCGGCAAGCCCGTCACGCTGCAGCTCGAGCACCGCAACGGCAACAGCACCGACAACCGCCTCGAGAACCTCGAGCTGCTCTGTCCGCTGTGCCACTCGCAGACGAGCACGTACAGCGGACGCAACTCGCTCGCCGCCCGCGCGAAGCGCGCCCGCGCGCCCCCCGCGCCGCCCTAGCGCAAAAGCGCGGCACTGTCGTGCTCGCCGCGCAGCGGCGAGTGCACTTCGTACCCGCTTTCGTGCGCGTCGGCCGCCGCGTACAGCTCGAACGCCTCGTGCGTCAGCGGGACCAGCGACTGCCGCTCAATCCCCTCGATCAAGTCCGACTCCGGCAGGCGCGACGACTGCGACGCGGCCCGCCGGATCTGCACCGGCGACGCGCACGGCTGCGCGAGGTGCGGCGACGCCGACCGAAACTGCGGGTGGCGCGGCGACGCCGGCCGAACCTGCACGTGGCGCGGCGACGCCGACCGAAACTGCGCGCACGGCTGCGCGAGGTACGGCGGCGCCGACTTCTGCGCGAGGTACGGCGGCGCCGACTTCTGCGCGAGGTGCGGCGACGCCGACCGCACGTTCGGCGTCGCCGCCGTGCTCGTGTAGCTCGAGCCGTCGCCGTCGCCATTGAAGCGCACCGCGTCGACGCAGTGACTCCTGATGTACTGCTCGTACAGGTCCGGGTTGACGCTCTTGTAGCGCATGAAGCGGTAGCACGTGTAGTAGTTCACCATCAGGTCGGCACACATGCGGATCATCATAAAGTCGATCTGGCTCAGTGCCACGAAGAGGCCGATCGTGTTCATGACGATCGCGTACACCGCAAAAACCTGCACGATCAGCACGCACGTTGCCTTGCTGTACGGGATGTACAGGTTCTTGTGGTCCTGGATCGTGTTCGTGACAAACGGGCCCACGCTGTCGCTCGTGAAGTCCGCGATGCACGTCGCCACGAACGTGTACATCGCGATGCAGGCCCACTTCGTCCACGTGTCGACCTTCACGCCGAAGAGCACCGTGCGGTCGTTCGGCCCGAACGAGAGGAACGGGCTGTTGTCGTCCATCATGATGCACACGAATATAACCGCCACGCTCGTCGTCCACGCGGCAATGCACAGACACAGCACGCGCTTGTCGTCAAAGAGAGCGTCGAGTTTGTTCATGCTTTAATAAACAGGACACACTTTAATAGGCGTCGCAGCACACCAGCAGAACTACGCTACAGCGCCGAACGCGCGCCCGTCTTGTACACGTTCGGACCGTGCGCGTGGCTCACGCCGAACTTGTACTGCCGCATCTTGTGCGCGATCAGGGCCGACGGCGCCAGACACGACTCCTTGTTCGTGCTGCGGAAGTAACGCAGCAGCGCCTGGTGCGCCTTCGCCGTGTCGCGCCGGAGCAGCGCGACCGTGCGGATGAGCGCCTGCTCCTCCGGCGAGAACAGCGACATGTAGTAGTTGGTCTTCCCGCCGTGCTCGCGCGCCAGCCGCACGCACAGCCCGTACAGCATGCGCTTGTCGATCTTCGCGCCGAGGGGCTCCGCCAGCGTGTTCATGTGCCACTGCAGCATCTGCACGCCCGAGAAGAACGGCGCCCCCTTGTGCGTGCGCAGGTAGTTGTCGCAGCTCAGACACACCGCCACAAACGGCTCGACGCCGCTGTCGTAGATCGCCTGCGACGCCCGCACCTGTGCCGCCATGTTGCGCATCGCCGCGTGCACGCACCCCGCGGCGAGGGCCGGCTGCTGCAGCAGCCACCCGTCCACGTCGTCGCAGAGCACGTCGCGGAAGGTGGCGCAGCTGTCGCCGCACAAAAAGCACGCGCGCGCCGGCGTGCGCGGCCAGAAGGGCTTCGCGGGCAGCACAATAAGCTCCCATGTCGACGCGCTGTCCCGCTTCGCGCGCGCCAGCGCCTGTCCGTCCGCCCCGCTGCCCATGCCAGTTCGCTCGGATTTGTTTTTTGAATTCTCCAAAAATCGCTGGCCACGCAGTCGTGGCCGTTTTTCCGGGACCGCATGCACTTCGGGACCGGCATGTTTGCTGCGCGCGCCGCGCACAAAGCCCCCAGCGCCGCCGCGCTCCCCGCCTGCTTCGACTCGTTCCGCGGCACCAAGATACACGCGATCATCGAGCACCCCGCGCCCGAGGGCGACCGCGTCTTCCTGCGCGTCGCGTACGCAGGCTCCGCCGCCGTCAAGGCCCACGGCGGGCGCTGGGACCCCGACGCGCGGCGCTGGTGGTACTGGAGCAACTCTGTCGAGCAGCTGCGGCACAGCGACGTCGAGAGCTGGCTCCAAGTCCTGCTCGACTTGCACGGCGCCTCCGTTTTTGCCGCGTGGGACGTCGACACCGACTTCATGAGGCGTCGCACGCACGCCTTTCTCGACGCGGCAGACTTCTTCGACTACTGCAACCCCGCCTCCGCCGCGCGCGCGAAGTAGTTCGCCGGGTTCCGCGGCCCGCTGCGCATGCCGTCGCCGTGCCGCAGCGCAAACACGCCGGCGCAGCGCTCCGAGGGGCACTGCGTGCTCGCGACGAGGTCCTCGATGTCGCGCGCCGCGCTGGGCATCGTCTCCGCGCACCACGCGCTGATGCTTTTCGGCGAGCCCTGCAGCGGGCACAGGTCCTGCGCGCGGATCTTCGCGCACCCGACGCACGCGTACTGCTTCGCGTACGCCTGCGCGATCGCGCCGCGCACCTTCTCCTTCTCGGGAACGAGCGCCTGCCAGAACTCGACGGCCACGTCAAGCCTCACCCTCACCGCCCGCAGCCACAGGCGCAGCGTCACGCGCTCCCTGTCGACGAGGTGCCGCTGCACGCGCAGCTTCACCGCGAGCTTGACGATGCACAGCGGCGCGAACCGCGCGATCGCGAGCGGCAGCGAGCGCGCAGAGCAGTCCAGCGGGCCAAGCTCCGCCGCCACGACCGGACACACGCGGAACTGCACGTCGTGCATGATGCTCAGCAGCGTGGCGAACTGCGGGGCGTGGTAGCCCGTGTTCGTCCGGCTGATCTCGTCGAGGCGCACCCTGCACTGCCGCACAAGCGCCGTGAGGCGGGCCTCGTACGTCTGCCGGAGCACAAACTGCAGCTGCCAGTCCTGCACATACGCGAGGCCCGCGTGCAGCGTCACCTGGCGCGAGGCAACGAGGCGCGAGGCGTGCTCGAAGTCGACGGCATGGAACGCCTGCCACTGCGCAGGCGTGACGTCGCCCGGCGGCGTTGCAACAACGTGCTGCGCGAAGCACCTGACCATGCCCTGCAGCCGCCTTCCGCGCTCGCTCTGCGCGCGACTGAGCGGCGCGCGCTTCGCCGCCGCCGCGATCCCCTCGAGCTCGCGCACGGCCGCGTCCATCGGCTGCACCTCGACCTGCAGCAGCGCGAGCAGCGCAACCCTCTCCAGCGCCGTGAGCCCGCTCGCCGCGGCCATCAGCCGCCGCGCCTCGTTCTTGACGAACCAGCGCCCGTGGTTCAAGCTGCAGGCGTACGCCAGCACCAGGAACGTCGCCTGGTCCGTCCGCACGCGCCCGGGCGCGCCCTCGATGCTGGCGTACGCCTGCACGCCGCCATCCGTGATGGCGTGCAGCGCGGCGACGCGCGCGTTGCACGCCTCGCCGAGCACGTCGAGCGGAAATCCGTCCAGCGCCGCACTGAGAGTCGCCGAGTCGTGCGCGGTGTACGCACCGAGCGTTTGCTGCACGCGCAGCATCGTCCTGCAGACACGTACGTCAGCATAGCCTCGGCCGTTTCGCGCGTGCTGTTAGCAAGACGTCGCTCTCGAGCACGCGTCTGCAGTTCACGGTGTGTGTGAGTCGCGAGAATTCGCACTCGAGCACGGTGATCTCGCGCCCGGGCTGCAGGTGCGCGAGGTCCAGTGGCCGCTCGAAGCGGAAGCGCAGCAGCGCGTTGGTGTGCTTCACCCGCGCGCTGAGCACATATCTGCCGACCGCGGCGTGCACGACCACCCTCATGTGCGCCTCACCTGCTCGGCGCGAGCATTTGCGTCCCGTGCGCAAAAAAGAACCGGCGCGTCTTTTGACGGCATTTGCGCGCGCCACTTCGCTCCGCCCAACCCAAAAAAAATCCGCAAAACTTTCGAGTCTGTTTTGGCGCCCGAACGCCCCTCGCTGCGTTTCGAGTCTGTTTTTGGCGCCCGAACGCCCCTGGCTGCAACAGCATGTCGGTCGCCTCGCCCGCCGCACTCGTGCAGGCGAGCATCGGCAGCTTTTTTCGCGCAGCACCCGCGCCAAGTGACGGCGCGGCGCGCGCGCCGGTGATGCCGCTCGTGATGCAGGCGCAGTCACACCACGCAGGCCATGCTCGCGCCCGCGCGTCAGGCCACGCCTTTGTCGACGACGCGGCAGAGGACGAGGACGGCGACGACATGGAGTCCTCGCAGGACGAGGTACAGACGTCGCAGGACGCCCTCTTCCTCAACGACGAAGTGTTGTCGCAGTCCTCGTATGCCGATGGCTTCCGCGGGCCAGGCGACCAAGCCTTCCGGCGACGCGGCCGGGGCGCCGAGCCCAGCGCAGGCCCCACAGACGAGCCCGCTCCGAAAAAGATGCGCATCGCGACGCGCGGGCTCGACGCCATGTACCCGCTCGGCCTCTACTTCCAATACGGGAAAAAGGTACAGCCGGGGCTCGACCCGCGCGTATCGCATCTCGTCAGCCCGTATCGCTGGTACCACCACAATGCGTTGCCGGACTCAGCGACAGCGCACACGTTGGCAAAAGAAGGCAACGAATTCGTGTCCGCCGAAGACGCTGCTTGGCTCAACGACGAAACGATACAACGCGAATTCGCGCACAAGTTTGCGAGCTACGGGCACAGCACAGCGCCGAAGGAGGAGCTGCGCCAGATCGCCCGCATGCAAAAAGCAACCGGCGACCGCATGCATTGCTGCAGCGTCCCGGCGGTTGCCGAGGTCATCTGCGCCCACGACGTCCTCGACGAGCGCGACGAGCTCGACAGGCAGCCCGCCGCCGACGTGTCCCACGAGTTTGTCTGCAAGGGCGACTTCCTCACCGAGATGCGGCTGCGCAGCCGCTGCCCGAGCGGCGGGATGCCCGGCCTCGCGTCGGTCGCGCTCTTTGCATTCGAGGAGTGCCCCGGCCACGTCCACGTCAGCGACCTCGTGCTGGCCGTGTTCAGGTACTGGAACCTCGGACTGTCGCGGCCGGACCTCGTCCCCGCACAGCACTTTGCGATCGAGTCGGACACGGTCGAGGTCTACAAGTCCCAGCGCGCAGGCACCAAGGCGCGCGCGCAAGTAACGCCCCTGACGCGCGACGAAGCCGCAGACACGAAGGCCATTCTCGCGCACGTCGACGCGGAACTCATCGGCAAGCACGCGGCGAAGACGGTGCACACGTCCCGGCAGCTGTCGAATGAGGCCGACAAGGACGTCGTGCGCAACAGCCTCTTCGAGTGCCAGCTGCACGTCGTGCCGCAAACCGTGCGCGACAGCGACGGCAAGCCGCGCATCGTCGTCGCGAGCGTGCTCGTCATCCGCGGCACCGTCCCCGGATGCGACCCGCTCCTCGCGCTCGCCGCCATGGCCGCCGCGCTGCAGGGCTTCGACAAGGAGCTCCTGCTGCTCGCGCAGCACATGGTCCGCCTCATCGGCGTGGACGCGCACGTGAGCGTCGACCAGCTCTTCAAGACGGGCCAAAACGACACGAACATCGCGAAGATCGCGCACGAGGCCAACCTGCCGCTCGCCTTCTTCAACTTCCTGCGCCAGAGCCACGTGTCCGTGGCCGCGCCGTCGGCGTTCGCCGCGGACTGGATGGGGCAACGAATCGACGTCTACGACGCCGCCGAGGTCGCGCTGTACTGCAGGTACCTCGACATCGTGCGCCGCTCGCGTGTGCACTACCACTCCGCGGCAGCCCTGCACACGATGCACGACAGCAAGGACGCGCGCAACTCCAGGTTGCCGCTGTCGAAGAACACCGTCAACTGGAGTCTCTTTTTCCCAGGTGCGCTGTTTTCCCTCTTCTCTTCTTGTATGCCCAGTCGGCGACGCTGACGCTGCGTGCGCAGGCGAGCACTACCGGGCCGTGCCGAGCGACTTGGCGGCTGGCGTCGGACTCCGCCAACAAGACACCACCTTCCTGTGCACCGACGGAGCGCCGCACACGCGCGGCTACGTGTGCTGCATGGCCGCGACGATGCGCGGCGAGGACAACCCCGAGAACGTCAAGCTCCGGCTGAAGCAGAACTTCGTCGAGCAGAAGACCTTGCGCGAGCCCGAGATGCAGTGCCTGCACTACTGCTCGCGGCGCTACGAAATGTACATAACGTTCGCGACCGACGAGCGCGACCCGTACGCCGCGTTCCTCGAGCCCGCGGTGCCGTACCCGAGCGTCGACAGCCTGCGCGCGCGCGCCGGCGGCCTCTCGCAGATCGAGAACGAGCTGCACGAGCTGCTCACGAAGCGGCCCGCCGAGGCGACGATCGCGCGCGACCGCATCCGCACCAACCTCGTCCTCGCCGTCTACGGCCTCGCGCCGCACCCGCTGCGCGACGCGCTCGAGAAGCTGCGCGGCAGCTGCGACCCCGCGCGCCTGCTCGAGTACACGCGCGTCGCCATCTCCGGCGCGGTCGCCAAGCACCTGCACGTCTGCGCCGACACCCCGATGCCGCAGCTCCGGCACGCCGCGCTCTTCGCCCTCGACCTCGCGCGCTTCGACTGCAGCGAGCGCGTCAACGCCCCGCAGCAGCACGCGGAGGTGCACGCCGCGGCCTGCGCCGGCACCGTCAACGACGACGCGCAGGCCGCGCTGCGCGAGGCGCAGCACTACCGAGCGTTCCGCTCCGGCCTCAACGTCGTCAACTTCGCGGTGCTGCGCTGGCTGCTCGCGTCGCACGTCTCGCTGTGGTCGAGCACGCTCTCCGGCTGCTACGGCTACTGCGTCCAGATCTGCGACATGGGCAACAGCGTGCGCGTGTGCATGAAGAAGGGGACCAACTTCCCAGGCGACGCCGACCGGATGGTCGAGTGGGACAAGAAGAAGCCCGGCTCCGGCGCGGACACGATCTGGAACATGTTTGGCGAGTGCGTCAACGCCTTCCCCAAGTTCGCAGGCCGCTCCGCCGCGATCCGCGCCTTCGCCCAGGGCAAGAACTTCTGCAAGCTGTACCAGCACATGACGCCGATGGCCTTCAAGCGCAAGAACTGCGTCGTCCTGAACACGCACGGCCTCGTCATGGCGGGCATGAGCGAGCACGACGAGAACATGGGCGTCGTCGGCGCGATGCTCGAGCTCAATAAGATCGAGAAGACCCAGGACGCCAAGGCCGCGGTCTGGCCCAACCTCGAGATGGGCCTCGGGCAGTCAGGCTCGTCCAACGACGGCGTCGACGAGGTGCCGTACCAGACGACGCTCTCGCAGGTCCCCGTCAACCTGCACCGCCTCACCCCGCTGCAGATCCTCCTCCTCGCGAGCAACCTGCTCTCCGTCGACCGCCCGGCGTCGACGAACGACGGCTCGCGCGTCGTGCCCGTCACCGCCGGCTGCGACGACGAGTGCGGGTGCATCGCCGAGCGCCCGGCGCAGCCCGCGCACGCGCCGCCCGCGCAGAGCAGCTGCGCGCGCCTCGGCTCGTTCACCCACGACCTGCGCGAAACGCCGAGCGTGCGCAAGGTCGACGCCAGTGCCGTCGCCCGCAGCCAGAGCATGTTCCTCATGGAGTACCTCGCGCGCGTCTTTGCGCTCGTGCACCGCGGCCTCTGCCTCCCGCGCAGCGTGTCCTCCGGCTGCGACATGTTCGTGTGGGGCCGCACGCGCGACTACACCCTGCACCTCACGACCAACCTGCGCAAGGCGACGTACACCAGCGACGACATCATGGAGCGCAACTTCAACGGCGCGCTCGAGACCCTGCTCTTCGGCAAGGCCGTCCGCTCCGTCCTGCAGACCGCGCTGCACCGCCGCCTCCTGCAGACAGCGCACGCCGGGTCCGCCCGCGCCGAGACGCACCTGCAGCACGTGCTCTGCGACGCCATCGCGACCTTCGTGCTCGTGCCCGCGCCCGCCGCGGTGCTGCTCTCGGCCATGCACCTCTACCTCACGCTCGCCGTGCTCGACGTCGGCACGATGCTCGTCTCGTGCATGGTCCTGTACTACGCCGGGCTCCAGCGCGGCTGCCCGCTCGACGTCCTCGCGCTCGTCGTGCGCGGTGCGTCTGCTTTTTGTTTTTTGTCTGTTGTCTTTTTTGTCTGTTGTCTTTTGTCTTTGGCTCACTGACTGCAGCCGAAAGCAAACAGGGCACGCGCTCTCGCCCGCACAGACCAACACACACTCCGCCTTCGCGTCCGCGCTCTTCGAGCAGCTCTCGACCGCGCTCGTCCCGGCGCACCGCCTCGCGCCCAACGTCGCGCCCGCCGACGCGTCGCTCTTCCTCGCCAGCGGCGCCGGCGCCTTCGTGCACGCCGGCAGCACGACCAGCGCATACCTGTGCAGTGCGTGGTTCAGGGCGGCCCCGCAGCGCACTCCGCCCGGCGCGTCGACGGCGGACCAGCTCGCGCTCGCCTTCGCCGCGACACAGACAAAAACCGACGGCGACGCGCGCGCAGGCGTCTTCTGGGCGCATGCCGCGCTCGGCACGCGCATCCCGGAGCCCGACAAAAAGTCCAAGGACAGCGCGAACGAGAACTTCAGCGCACTGAACGAATGCCCGCACTTCTACGCCGACGTGCGCGCGCGGCTCGCTGCGACGCCCGACCGCAGAACCAACTTCGGCGTCATCGTCAACTTCCTGCGCATGTGCAACTCGCGCATCGACGTGAGCCGCGCCGACCTCGTGCTCGCCATCCTCGAGCCGTGGGCCGACCTCACCGACACGCCGCTCGACCACCTGCGCAGCGCCGTGCGCGCGAGCGGGTACTGGACCAGCCCGGTCCTGCGCGACAACAAGATCGATGCCGCGATGCTCGAGTGGGCCGTCGACGTCGACGCCGGCGGCCCGCGCGTCGGGCTCGCCGTGGACGTGCTGTGGTTCATCGTCGCGCAGGCGCTGTACGCGGGCGAGTGGGGCGACACGCCCGCCGGGCCCGTCGCCGTCGTGCATACGCGCAACATGAGCTGCGCCGCGCAGACCCTGCTCAGCCTGTACCTGCACACGAGCGTGCCCAAGGCCGCCGTCCCCGCGTGCGGCCCCTCCGGCGTCGTGCTCAGCGAGCCGAGCCAGCACCGCGAGCTCGACGGCCAGGCGATCTGCATCGCATACCACCCCGCCCTGCACGTCGACTCGCGCGAGGACGGCGCCGGCTTCGTGAACGCGGCGCTGCGCGAGCCGCGGCACATGTGTCTCGTGCACATCGGCGACGCCGGCACGCTGCTCGTCAGCAGAAACCTGCGCCTCCTCGACGCGCAGGCCAGCGTCGTCGGCGAGCAGGTGCTCGCCGAGGCCGACGTGTGCCCGTTCCCGCCCGAGGCCGTCGCGCACATGCCCGCGCTGCCGAGCCTCATGCGTGTCTTCAAGCGCATGCACGACGCGCACCCCGAGGTCCGCGACGACGCGCGCTGCCTGTGGGCCGTCGCCACTCGCCTGCTCGGCGCCGGCGCCGCGCCGCTCGGCTTCCTGCCGGTCGCGCTCACGCAGCACGCCCTCGACGAGGACGTCCCCTGCGTCTCGTACGCGCACGGCTTCTGCTTCGTGCTGCGCGTCGCCGACGGGCGCGCGCGGCTCGCGCCCGTGGACATCGAGTACGTCGTCTGCCACGACGTGCCCGCCCTGCGCGCGCACAGCTCGTTCCAGCCGCTGCCGCCCGGCGACGTGTGCTTCCCCGCGGAGGAGCTCGCGCACGCGATGGCCGGCGGCCTCGTCCTGCGCGGCGCGCGCGCCGCATACGTCGCGCCGGCCCTCCTCCGCGAGGACGCGGACGCGGACACCGCGCACGACGTGCCGCTCCCGTTCGCGTTCATGCCCATCGTGCGCTTCCAGTGCCTCCTGATGCTCGAGCTCGACGTGCGCGCCGACGGCACCACGGGCATGCGGCCGTACAGCGAGAGCAGAGCCCGCCCGCTCACCGTCGCCGTCCTCCACACGCATCCGAGCCCGGCGCGCGACGCGTTCCTGCTCGACGGCCGCTACCACGTGCGGTACACGCTCGCTGCCGCGGACGGTGCGCGCTCGGAGGCCGCTGCCACCGTCGACTACGTCCTCGCGTCGCAGTGCATGCTGCGCGACGGCGCCATGCTCCAGTACACGCTCACGCCCCCACAGCTCCAGCAGCTCATCGACGAGCTCATCGAGCAGGCCGCCGACAACAACCCGCACGTGCGGCTGCGGCGCCTCGCCCACGTGCAGCCGCCGCCCGGCGACATCGCCCTCACGTGCCACTACACGCTATCGCACCAGCCGCGCCGCGCGGCGCTCGCAGGCACGCGCGTCCGCATCGCGCTCACGCTCGTCAGGCACAGGCAGTCCGACGCCGCGCCCACGATTGTGTACGCCGACGTGCCCCTCTTCGACGAGCGCGGCGCCTCGCGCCTGCACGTGCACGACCCACTCGAGCGCACCGTTTTCGAGCACTTCGAGTGGTGCTGAGTACGCCAACAAACGTATATAAGACGCTCGCCGGGCCAGCATCGAGTCATCATGTCGATGATTTGCAATACGAGCGATCCCCTCGCCGCCATGTCCGACTGTTACGACCGACCTGGCCGCACGGTCGGAGCTGGGTATGACCGCCCGGAAGTTGCACACGTGTACACTGGCGCGACCCGCGCGTTCCTCCTCAATCTGTTGACGGCGGAGCAGCTGGACGAGCAGCCTCACGAGCAGCTCGACGAGCAGCCTGACGAGAACACGGACGAGCTTCCCACACTCGACGACCGCCCTCGGCACGCACTCGACCCGTGGGAGACGGAGCTCTTCGCGGAGACCGATGCCGAGGTTGCGGCGCAGGCCGATGCCCAGGTCGACGCGGTGACCGCTGTTTACTTGGAGCAGCACCGTGCCGATCGTGCGGCGGAAGACGCCTTGACCTTGGAGGAGAACCTCGAGGAAGACACGAGGCAGCTCGCAGCGATGGAGATTGTCTCCGACGAAACGCTCCGGCAGCGCGCTGCAGCGGCGGAGGCAGCGGTGGCGGCGGGGCTAGCCGCGTGGTTGCGTCAGAGGCAGCTCGCAGCCACCGCTCACAACAACAACATGGCAGCGATGCACACCCGCGCCCTGCGCAGCAGGGGCCCACTCGGTGGGCCTGCCGGTGGCGAGGATGTTCCAGCGGTCGCGGACGCTCAGCAGCGTTTCGAGACGGCGTGCGATCCCGTTGAGGAACCGGAAGACTTGTTGGACCTGTTTGAGCGGCCTTTCAAGAGGGCGCGCACAGACGACTTTTGAGTGCGTTAATAAAGTACACAGCGCCTCACTTCCGCCCTCACGTCTCCTGCGTGTTCTGTATATAACACGCGCGCCGCCACGCCATCCGAGCAGCATGTCTGCTCCTGTGCGTCCAACAGTCTCCTTGCGCAGCGTGCGTGCGGCCGATTCCGCGGAATACCTCCGCTCGTTGCGCGACAACAGCCGCCGGATCTTAGAGCAGGCCGCGATGGAGCAGTTTCACGCTGACGCGCGCCTTCTCGAGCGCGACACACAGAGGCGGCTCGACGAGCTCGCGCAGCTCGAGCTCGAGGTCGCTGCGTTCATGGACGGCGGCTGTGCGCCGCCGTCTGCGCCGACGGAGAGCGTCGAGGCGCAGAGCGTCGTTCAGGTGGCAGACAACGAGCTCGTCGAGGCTCCCTGGGTGAGCATGTGGCCCCCGCAAGGCCACAGGGTGCCGCTGAACGAGGAGGAGGAGCGCAACCGCGGGTTCGGGCACCGCCTCACCGTCTGGAACGGCGCGGCCTTCCAGGACTTTTGCAACGGCGTTGAGTTTTAATTAAAAAAAAACACGAAATCGAAGCCGCCGACGCTCCGTGTATATCGCACCGCGCCCCGCGCTGCATGCTCTCGCGCAGACGCCTGCGCAACACCGACGTCGTGTACTGGGCGTGCACGTTCGTGCCCACGTGCGCGATCGCGCTGTCGTGCCTCGGCTTTGCGGTCACGCGGCTGCAGGTCTTCTCCGACGCGCTCAACGGCGAGTACCAGCGCCGCGCCCAGGAGACGTGGCTGCGCCGCGAGTGCAAGAAGCCGGACTTCTACGCCAACATGCAGCTGCACGCGGACCTCTGCGACAAGGTCGAGGCGCACGCGCGCGGCAGCCCGTGGCTCGCCGCGCTCGCGCACCTCTCCGCGAACACCTACCTCTGCGGGTACTCGCCGTGCGCCGAGCTCCTCGACGGCGCGCTCGACTGGGTCGCCGGGCGCGGCCTGCCCGTCCTCCTGCTCCTCGCCGCGCTCGCTCTGCTGCTCCCGACCGTGCTCGTCCCGCTGTACCGCCAGTACCTCGCGCACGCCGCAGACGAGCACATGGCGCGCGGCCTCGTGCGCGGCGCGGACCCCTTTGGCCGCGCGCACCTCCACGCCGACGAGCGCGGCTTCGCGCTGCTCAAGCTCGACTGAACACAGCGCGCGCCTATATAGCGCCGCCCGCGCGCGCGCATGCGTCCGGCTCTCCTTGCGCTCGCGCGCACCTCCACGCCGACGAGCGCGGCTTCGCGCTGCTCAAGCTCGACTGAACACAGCGCGCGCCTATATAGCGCCGCCCGCGCGCGCGCATGCGTCCGGCTCTCCTTGCGCTCGCGCTCGCGCTCGCGCTCGCGCACGCGCCGGCCGCGCGCGCGTGCCCCGTCGCTGCCACGCTCTCGTGCCCCGATGTCTACGCCGCGCTCGTCGCGCGCGTCCGCTGCGTCGGCAGCGCCTGTCAGCCAGCAGTCGCGCCCGCGGACTGCATGCAGCACAAGCTCATGCGGCGCGCACTCACGTGGTCCGCCGACGCGGGCGTGCCGGCGCTCGACACCGCAACCGGCTCCGTGCGCTGGAACGCCACGTGCCCGCAGCTCGCCGACCTCGTCGCGCTCGCGCTGCTCGGCCGCTTCTTCGCCGAGACGCAGACCCCCGACGCCGTCTTCTTCGAGTTCAACACCGGCTCAGGCACCCTGCACCTGCGCCCGCTCGCCTGCGAGTTCCAGCGCCCGCTGTACACCGTCGTCCTCCTCGCGGCGCTCCTCACGCTCGGCTTCGTCCTCGTCGCGCAGCACATGCGCGACGCCGACGCCAGCCGCGTCAAGCAGGCCTGACGCCGCGTCGCGCAGCACATGCGCGACGCCGACGCCAGCCGCGTCAAGCAGGCCTGACGCCGCGTCGTGCGCAGCAAAGTCGAGCAACGGATACTCCGCCGCAAAGATCGCCTTCAGCTCGCGCACGCGCGTCGTCGGCGACGCGACAAGGCTCATCGCGCAAGCGCGCCCGTCCATCAGCTCGAGCACGCGGTCGACGGCGTCCTCGTTCGTCGGGCCTTTCGGCGCCGGCTTCGTGTGGCCCTTCGTGCGCTTGTACATCAGCTGCCAGCCCACATCATTAATACCGGCGCGTCAGTTCGCGTCGGACCACGCGCACGCAAGCGACACACAAGCACACCAACCAGGAACTTGGTCGACGTGCGCTGCTTCTCGAGCCACAGCCGCAGCGGGATGCGCAGCTTCTTCGTGCCGTCCTCGAGCAGCTCGTAGTTCTGGAAGTGGCGCGTCAGGCGGATGTGCCGGAAGATCGCCTTCTCCAGCTTGAAGCTCGGGTGGTAGAAGCGCTCGTTCACGCGCACCGCGGGGATCTGCGTCTCGAACGTCGAGTTTTTGCGCTGCAGCCAGTACACGTAGCGGTCGTTCTTCTGCATCAGCTCGATCAGCGCGTGCACGCTCATCCGCTCGAGCGTCGTCGCGAGCCCCGCCCGCACGACGTCGTAGCTCGCTATGTCGATCGTCCGCATCTCGCGCCGGCCGCGCCCGCGCGACCACAGCACACTTTGTCTAAAAAACGTTGCGAGCTTTATTACAGAACACACCTCAACTAGAACACACCTCAACTAGAACCCCGCGTGCACGATCGTGTGGTAGCACGCGTCAGGCGTCAGCCGCTGCGGCAGCCGCACCGCGCACTGCAGCGCGCAGTCGAGGCCGTGCAGCTTCTCGTCCGGCTTGCTCAGCACAAACTCGTGCAGCCAGCCCTCGGTCCACACCCAGTGCAGGCGCACGAGCGACGTGCGGCTGCGGGCGGTCGCGGTGAGGCCCTCGAAGAGCTGCTTGAACCGCCCGAAGCAGTCCAGCGCCAGCAGACACTGCCCGCGCAGCCGGCTCGCGTCGAACAGGCGCACGACCGGCGCGTTCAGCGCCGCGTCGAAAAACGCAAAGCCGTACGCGACGCTGTCCACTCCGACGTACGGCTCGAGGCTGTACTCGCCGCGCGCCGCAAACAGCCCGTCCTTCCACACGAACGTGTGCCCCTCTTTGTCGACGACAAACGACAGCAACACCGCGTCCGCCGGCACGAGCGTCGCCGCGCGCGCCGCGTCCTCCGCGCCGTGCCGCACCGTCGCGCCCATCCGCGCGTACGGCACGCACTCCGCCAGCAGGAAGCTCTGCGGACACCCCGCCACGTCGCTGATCAGCGTGATCGCGTGCCGGCTCATCGCGGGAAGCACCAGCGCGGCCTGCGCCATCGCGCGTTTGCTCGCGTTTGCCGTTCGCGTGTTTTTGCTCGCGTTTGAAGTTGGCTTCGCGTCCCTTCGATTTCGCGTTTTTTTTGCTAGTTTTTTTGCTTGCGTTTTTGCTCCTTTGAATGGTCGCTCTTTCATGTGCCCGCCGCGCGCTTGTCGGCCGCGGCCAGGCACTTGTCGCGGAAGCGCCGAATGTACATCGTGACCTTGAGCGTCTGCCGCCCGGACACCTCCACGAGCTCGTTGTGCTCCACCGGCACAAACAGCGTCGTGTACCGCCGCGAGTCCGCGATGTGCAGCTTCAGCGCCTCCGTGTGCTCGACCGCCACCGTCGTGTCCTGCGTGCCGTGCACGATCGCAATCGGGCACGCCACGTCCGCGATGCGCGCGATGTTGTCGAACAGCAGGAAGTCGAGCTGGCCCAGCACCCACCGCGGCACGTACGCCGTCCGGCCCTGCAACAGCATGCGCGGGCCCGACGCGAGCGGCGCCAGCAGCACCACTCCGCACACGCCGCTCTCCGCCTGCGCCGCGAGGTGCACTGTCGGCACGGACCCGAGCGAGTGCCCCATCAGAAACACGCGCTCGCGCGCCCAGCCCAGCCGCAGACACTGCGCAAACACCGCGTCGATCGATTCGAGCAGCTTGTCCTCCGACGCCTTCGACGCGCTCGAGTGCCCGTACTGCGGGTAGTCGTACACGAGCACGTCCATCCCGAGCGCAGCGCACATGTGCTCGCAGAACGCGTGCGCGCCCCCGATGTCCGAGCCGTTGCCGTGGCTGAAAATGAGCAGGGCGTAAGGCGACGCCGTCGCCTTTGCCTCGCGGAAGAGCCGCTCGACCTCCTTGTCCCGGCTGTACAACCGCATCGCGATCGCGTCGCCGGCGACAGTCGTCGCGAACGCGCACGTCTCGCGCACGTAGTCGACAGGCGGCGGCCGGTAGATGCTCCCGTGCGCCAGCTGCTCCGCGAGCAACGACACGCGGTTGCCCATTTCCCTTGCGCGCGCGCGTTTTATACGCGCCGGCGCCGCCGCCCCGCTCTGTCCTCACGGCGCCGCCTCGCCCGCCAGAAAGGCCTCCGCCACGTCGCCGGCCGCCGCCAGCACGCCCGCCGCCACCGACACGGCCACGCCCAGCACCTCACCCGCAAACATCAGCCCGAACAGCGCAGGCATGTCCACCGCCGCCTGCGGCAGCATCAGCACGCACGCGCCCCACGACAGCAGCGCTACCGCGACGAGCACCGCCTGCACCGCCCCCTGGTAGATCAACACCTCCTTGTGCCGCCGCAGCGCCTGCCACTGCGACCACAGCATGTGCGCGAGACAGGTCTGCGTCAGCGCGACGCAGTGCTGCGGCAGCTCCGCGCGCTCCAGTGCGAGCGTCGCCGCGTGCACGCCGAGCAGAAACAGGGCACTCTGCACGACGTACGCAGTCGTCTTCGCGCGGTCGACGACGCAGCAGAACGTGCTCGGCAGCACGCTCGCCAGCGTCACGAACGCGACCGGAGCGAGCACGTGCGTGTGCCGCCCGGCCGCGCCCCCCGCGCCCAGCGCGCGCGCCGCCACCGCGCCGACCGTGCACGCCTTGAGCACCCACGGAACCGCGCGCGTGAACACCAGCATACCCGCCGCGCGCGCCTCGTATATCCTCGCGCGCCGCCTCGGCCGCTTCTCTTACGCGCCCGTGGCCTCAAAAAAAACTTCCTGGCCATATGCGGCACGCCCGCACGCGGCCCCATTCTGCCCTGACGCTGACGATACAATGCGCCGACGCCCGATATAAATGCTGACGCCCGATATAAATGCCATGCCCATGCTGACGCCCGATATAAATGCCATGCCCATGCTGACGCCCGATATAAATGCCATGACCATGCTGACGCCCGATATAAATGCCATGACATGCCGATACGATATGAATGCATGCAATGCGCTGACCTCACTCGCGTTACAATGCAGGTGACGTAGTAGCGGACAGCCCACAGCATATAGCACAGCCTAAAGCATACAGCGCAGCCTAACGCATACAGCGCAGCCTAAAGCATAGATGAAGCCTAAAGCATAGATAAAGCATAGATAAAGCCTACAGCATAGATGCAGCGTAGATAAAGCATCAGCGCAGAGCGCACCTGACTCGCGTCTCGCGCAGCAAGCACTCGCCCGAGCCGCGGCCGCCGGCCGCACCTCCCGACACGCGCGGCGGCAGGTAAGTACCGCCCGGACCAGCGTCCTCCGGGTGCGAGTCCCGGCGGGCCTAGACCGCGAACCCCAGCAGCACGAGCAGCACGAGCACGAGGTCCTCCGGCAGGCCGCCGCACTCGCACGCGGAGGCCACCGCCGCCGCGTACTCGCGCACCCGGTGCCGCGGGCACAGCAGCCACTCGTCCCCGTCCCACGCCACCAGCCGCTCGAAGCCCGCGCCCAGCAGCGCGTGGTAGTGGCTGCGCGACGACGTCACCAGCACGCGCCGCAGCAGCGCGGCGAGGCCCGCCTGCAGCTCCGCCTCCCGCACCGACGTCGTCTCGTGGAAAAAAATCGCGTTGTGTCTGTTCACGCACCGCGCGACGCGCCCCGTCAGCTCGTGCGCGTACAGCGCGCCGTCGCCGCCCGTCGACGCCAGCACGAGCGGCAGCCCCTCCGCCGCGAGCTCCTCGAACGATGCGATCCCGAGCATCAGCCGGTCGAGCTCGCTCCACGCGAGCGCGTTCAGCCCGCGCGCGCGGAACATCTCCCCGACGACGCGCAGGGTAAGCTCCGTGTACGCGCGCAGCAGCGCCTCGCAAGCGCCACGCAGCGCCTGCTCCGACGCAAACCGCACGCGCGGCGCCACACATCTCGGAGGCGGTGTGTCTTTATTCATGGCAAATAAACGCTACCGCCACGCATGGCCCCGCTACGTTTTCTAGACACTCTACGTCCAAGGACGCACGGTGCTCAGGGTCTCGTACGTATTGTATGCCCACACCCAAACCGGGATCGGCACGTGCCGTTTGACTGCTACCAACGCAGTGAGGGCCAGCCCGCCAAGGTGCTCGGCGTCCATAAACGACGCGGCAACACATAAGGCTAACGCGCAGCCTCCGAACACGCCCGCGCCCGTCGTCGCCCACGAGACACGTGCGCCGTGCGCCGCGGCCTGCGCGGCCGCCCCCGCATGGCCCACATTCCGCGCGTACCGCAGCAGGTCCAACCGCAAGAAGGCTCTGCAAGTGTTGAACCACTCGAGCACGAGAATCTCTTCGTCCGAGGCCAAGCACTCGTGCGTCTCCTCGTCCGTGGCCGAGCACTCGTGCGTCCCCAGACAGACCGCCCAGAACAGACGCCACACGAGTTCCGCCCTGGCCAAGCACGACCCACGCACGTCCTCGTACCACCGCACGTACTCCACGACGCTCGCCAAGCAGGCCTCGCCGACAAGCAACGGCTCTTGAACCACCAAGTACGCGATTTCACAAACAGCCACCGCCGCGACAACCAGCCCCACGATGCACACGATTGCCAAAAGGAAGCGCCGGCACAGAGTGCGGATGACGCCTGCAGCCCAGGCACGGCGTACGACGGCAGCATCTTCACCGACACGGCATACGGCCGCCAAAAGGAAGCGCGTGCACACAGTGCGGACGACGTCTGCAGCCCGGGCACGGCGTACGACGGCAGCATCTTCACCGACACGGCGTACGACGGCCTGCAAGGCGCGTTTCAGCTCCAGGTCTTGCCTCGCCAATGCACGGCGTACGACGGCCTGCAAGGCGCGTTTCTGCTCCAGGTCTTTCATCGCCAATGCACGGCGTACGACGGCCTGCACGCGTTGCGCTGTTTTGCCTTCGTATTCCCGTCTGTACGCAGCCAACGTTTCACCGAACTCTTCCAATGTGGGTATTTTCGCAGACATTGCGAAAAAAGATACGTCCGCTCGCCAGCCCTTAAATATGGAAGACGCCAATTTTGTGAGGACTTTCAATTTGCGTTCGTGGCACCTGCAGGCCCTCAAAGCGTTTGAAAAGCGCGCATGGACGTGCGTCTCGCGGTCGCGGTGCACGGCACCAACGGCAGCGCCATCCGCCGCGACGTCGCCGTCTCGTGCGTGAGTGACCTGCTCGTCGCCGTCGCCGCGGCGACCGAGCAGCTGCAGGCGCAGCGCCCGGGACAGACGTGCGCGTTCGTCGTCGTGCAGCCCGTGCCCGCGAGGCGCCAGAGCGACACCGCCCGAAGCGGACACGAGCCGCTCCTCCCCGGCGACATCGAGATCATCAACATCTGCGGACGCGTGACGCACGTGCACACGCCCGCGGGCGTTGTGCGCCCCGTGTGCCAGCCGCTCATGATCCGCAGCCGCGACTCCTTCGGGCTGCGCACGGGCATCTTCACCGCGTTCGGCAACTTCATGACCTCCGAGAGCAACCAGACCACGCTCTTCCGCGGCGCTAAGCGCAGCAGCGACGTGCTCATGATCGCCGAGCACATCTTCGAGCCCGCCAGCATCGGGCGCATCGCCATGCACATGCTCGTCGCCAAGGCGCAGCTCCCGCACGCCGTGCTCGCCGACGCCTGCCAGTTCGAGCACGCCCTGCTCGACAGCACCCGCTGGACCCTCTCCACCGTCACCGTCTCCGAGGACATGACGTACATGAAGCCGCTGCACCTGCGCCTCCACGACGGCCGCAACACCTGCGTCCTCGTGCACATCTACAGCTCCGGAATCGTCTTCTTCTTCGTCACGTGCCCCGACACGCCGCTCTCCGTCGACGAGGAGGCCCGCGTCGCCGCGCAGTGCGGCGACGTCTACGCGTGCCTCGCCGCGGTCGCGTGAACGCGTGCCTCGCCGCGGTCTGCGACGCTTGCTCATAATTTCGTTTGCCGTCGGTGCTACATGGCTGGGATATTTTTATTAAAGCTGCGAAACTCAAACGCTGTCTCTGCCTCACAGCCAGTGCGTCTCTGCCTCACAGCCAGTGCGCGAGCCGCGCCGGAACGCCGCCTCCAGGCGCCCGCGCGTCGCCTCGTCCACCGGCCGCGCCGCCGCGCCCTGCGCGTTCTGCAGCACGAAGACCGACGACGGCGCCCGCGCCAGGTGCCGCTTGCGCCACCGCCGCGTCTCCGCCTGCTGCCGCCCGTCGATGTACGCGTGCTCGCCCGCCGCCAGCACGAAGAACGCCCGCGTGTACGCGCTGCCCTGCATCCACGCGTGGCACGCGGTGTCCGTCCACGTCGGCAGCACGACCGCAAACGTCACCGCCGCGTCCAGCGCGAGCATCTCCTCGACGCGCGCCCGCAGCCGCTCCAGGTGCTCCTCGACAAACGGCGGGTTCGCGTAGAACGCCCCGCCCTCCTGCACCAGCGGCGACGCGAGCGCGTCGAAGAAGCTGCCGCGGCTGCCGAACCACCCGTCCGTGTCCGGGAACGCCGACCAGTACACCTCGGCGTTGTGGTTGAACGGCGAGGCAAAACACTCCTTCAGCGCGCCAAACTCCGCCTCGAGCGCCGCAAACGCCTCGCCCGGCACGCTGCACTGGTACGTCGGCCCGCCCAGCGCGTCGTAGCGCTTCAGCGCGCAGAACAGCCGCCGCGTGAACGCGCCCTCGCCCGCGTCCTGCGGCGTGTGCTCCGCGTACAGCCGGCGCAGCGTGTGCAGGTGCGGCGCGCTGATCGACACGCGCACCTGCCGCCACATGACCTGGTACTGCCCGTCGAGCGGCACCAGGAACACCTCGCCCTCCGCGCCCCGCGCCTGCACCGCCGCCACGCGCGCCGCTGCCGCGCCGCTCGCCGCGCACAGCGCAGCGCACGCCGCCGCCACGCCCGCCTCGTCCGCGCCCGCACTCGCGAGCTCGCGGCACAGGCTCGCGTCGCGCGCCGCGTGTCCCGGCAGCAGCGCGTCCTCGCCCGCGCGCCGCGTCAGCGCGCTCGAGAACAGGAAGCGCGCCAGCGCGTTGCCCGGCTCCCGCTGCACAAGCCCGCAGTCCCGCGTGTGCGCCAGCAGCACCTCGCGCAGCCACAGCAGCTCGCGCGCGCGCGCCACCGCCGCCGCCGGACTGTCCTCCGCGTCGACGCAAGCAGACACGACGCAAGCAGACTCGGCCGCGCACTCCGCGTCGACGCAAGCAGACATGGCCGCATGCGCGCGCCCTTATATACGTTTTTTTGCGGGCATTTTATTCAATAACCTAGTACCCGCCCTTGAGCTCCTTGGCGAACTCCTCCCAGATGTTGCTCGCCGGCGCCGCGACGCTGCTGCGGTCGCCCTGCTGCGCCTGCCGGTGCTTCTCCCCGACCACGCGCGACGCGCTCGAGCCGTAGAGGTCGTCGACCTTGCTCTTCAGCTCGTTGTTCTCGAGCCGCAGCTTGCCGAGGTCGTGCTCCTGCCGCTCGTGCAGCGACGACGCCGCGAGCATCATCCGCCACACGCCGTTCTCTTCCGCGGACTTGTTGATCAGCTTGTCGAGCCCGCCCTTGAACTCGTCCTTCACCGCCTCGTCCTTCGTCTCGACAGCGTCCATCCACTTTTTCATCAGCGTGTCCATCGCCGCCTGCATGCCCTCGCGCGTCTTCACGCTCAGGCGGTCCGCCCGCGCGTCGGCCTGTCGCAGCTGCTGCTCCAGCGCCGCCTTCTCGTTCTGCAGCTCGGCCTTGCTCGCCTCCAGCGTCTTGATGTGCTGCAAGATGTTGCCCTCGGGCGCATGGCTTTCCTCCCTCTTCGTACCCTCACCGCTCGCAGCGCCGTCGGACATGCCCGCGCCGCGCGCGTCTTAAGTACGCCAGCGCGCCGACTTGTGTTTATGCGCCGCGTGCCGTTCGCGCTAGTGACCGCGCTTCGGCCGCCTGTTCGCGGCCCTGATGTCGCCCTCCAGCTGCGCAAGCATGTTCGAGTGCCGCTGCGCCGGCGTCGCAGAGGCGCCGACGCGCTTGCATTCCTCGCACGTCGCGCACCTGCACGATGCGTCCGTGCACATCGCGCCAGCGCATGCGTGCCGCACCCCGTGCGTGCGCACCGCAGCATGCGCGCCCCCCGCCGCCAGCGGCGCGAGGCCCGCCATGATCTGCGCCTGGCTCGCGTGCATCTCGCTGTGCTTGCCGACCGCCGCCCGCAGCTGCGCGTTCTCCGCCGCCAGCGCGTCCAGGCGCTCCTCCGTCCGCGCGTGCCGCAGCCGCAGCAGCTCGTCCGCCGCGGCCTTGCCCGCCCCGCCGGCGCCAACCGCGAGCAGCGCGTCAGCCGCACCCTTCGCCGCCTTCAGCGCGTCGTTGGCCCCCGCCGGCGCGCCGACGGTCTCCGCCGCCTTCAGCGCGTCGTTCACCGCGTGGTGCATCCGCGTGTGCAGGTCCCCTTGCGCCTGCAGCTGCAGCACGCCCGCGCCCGTCGCCTGGTGCAGCTCCGCGTGCAGCTCGCCCTGCACGTGCAGGCCGTCCACCGCCTTGCGCAGCGCGAGCACGCCGTCCCCGCCGGCCTGGTGCACCTCCGAGTGCAGCGCGCTCGTCGCCGCGAGCCGCCGCACGTCCTCGCGCAGCGCGAGCACGCCCTGCCCGCCGGCGTGGTGCACCTCCGAGTGCAGCGCGCTCGTCTCCGCCAGCTCGCGCACGTGCCCCTCGACGCCCCGCAGCTTCGCCACGCTCGCCTTGTGCAGCCGCGAGTGCAGCGCGCTCGTCTCGAGCAGCCCCTGCGTCGCCGCGTCCGTGTTCAGCACCTGCCGCCCGGCCACCTCGAGCAGCTGCGAGTGCAGCTCGTTCTTCGCGCGGAGCTCGCGCCCCGCCGCCTCCGTCGCCAGCACCGCGCGGCCAGTGGCCTCGTGCAGCTGCCCGTGCAGCGCGTGCGTGTCCATGATCTGCCCGACCGACCGCGCCGTCTGCTCGTACGCCAGCTGCACCTTGCTCAGCTGCGCCCCCTGCAGCTGCAGGATGCGCTCGTGCATCTGCAGGCGCTTGTCGATGTCCGACGACGCCGTCGAGTGCATCTCGCTGTCGAGCGCCCGCAGCGTCTCCTTCAGCCGCGGAATCTGCAGCAGCACCTCGGGGTCCGCCGCCAGCGCGACGCGCGCGGCCAGCTGCGCGCGCTCCGCGTCCGCGAAGCGCACGTTCGCGCGCTCCTCCGCCGCCGCCGCCTGCAGCGCCACCGCCGCGCTCGTCGCGTGCAGCTGGATGTTCATCGCGCTCGTCGACACAAGCTTCGGCCCCGCGACCGACGCCACCTTGCCCGGCGCGTCCGCTTTCAGGCGCAGCATCGCCGGCAGCGGCGCCACGCTCGCCTGCGCCGTGTAGCTGATCGCCGTCGTGGTCGGCTCCGCCTTCACGCTCGCCGTGCCCGCCATCCTCGGATTGTACGCAGACATGTTCAGCCCGCCGCACTCTTAAATACCTGCACCGCCCTGTTTGTCCGCGCCCGGTGTCGGCACCCGGCGCACAGCAGGCGCCACCGCGCGCGCCCGCGGCGCCGCGAACAGGATGAGCGCGTCGCGGTACCACGTGTCCTTCTGCTTCAGGTTCCGCACCACGTCCCGCAGCAGCTGCACGCGCGCGCTGTCCGCCGCCGCCGCGTCGCTGCACACGTGCAGGTGCAGCTGGAACACGCTCGGCAGGTAGTGGAAGTACAGCCGGAAGCCCCCCGCCGTCTGCGCGTCCCGCCCCTGCAGAAACGCGCGCACCTCCGTGCCCACCGCCTGCAGCAGCTTCACGTGCGCGCGGCGCAGGTCCCGGATCGTGTGCAGCCCGAGGTCCTTGAAGACCACCAGGTACCGCGTGTCCGTCGCGATGTGCGCGCTGCCCAGCACGAGCATCCACTCCTCGCGGTCGAGGAACACCTGCTCCTTCTCCGCGCGCACGAGCGGC
>Ga0209553_1000132_pt1 | contig 36159 bp, 34 predicted proteins | sample LauGreFBDMM110DN_2_FD_188217 | JGI IMG/M metagenome (GOLD analysis project Ga0209553, IMG submission 188217) | Freshwater lake microbial communities from Lake Michigan, USA - Fa13.BD.MM110.DN (SPAdes) (version 2) | ecosystem: Environmental > Aquatic > Freshwater > Lake | place: Lake Michigan...
TCTTGCTGTGGCAATGAAGCAGCGAACTTGGATACAAGGCTTATGGGACGCATCAAAATCATTCGATTTGCCAGCAAAATTCACACCCATTTATTCGCCCTGATTCCGTCCTAATGGAAAATCTCGGTTTAGAGCACCTCATGAGGTATTCTTTGAAGTGAAAGTTCTTTACACCAAGCAACCACTGGAAGTTGCACTTATAAATTGAATCCGCCTATGTTGAAATACTAAGGTGCGATACACATTCAATTAAGAGATAATCTATAGCATAATGCTAATAGATAATACAAACTCTCTGGTATCAGACCTCCCCTGAAAAGGAGCCCCTCATCAACCCGATACCCATCCAATTAATTACCTGCTGGCCATAGATCAGAGGCCCTGTATCTGACAGAAGATCTATTACTAGGAATTTGTCCTGGAATTAACACAGATCGCAGCGGTATTCGAGAGACTCTGACACAAACACTTTACAAGATCAGGATCGCAATATGTCGACACTCACACATTCTCCGGCTTGGAATGCACTACACGATCACCAAACGATTCTATCCGGTCATCATCTACGGGATCTGTTCGAGCAGGATGAAGATCGATTTGATAAATTCTCACTGCTCTTTAACGATATCCTGATCGACTACTCCAAGCAGCCCATCAACTCTGAGAGCATGACACTCTTGATGACACTTGCTCGACAGCAAGGTCTGGAAGAATGGATCAGAAAGATGTTTAGAGGTGAGAGGGTCAACAATACCGAGAACCGAGCGGCACTCCATGTCGCTCTCCGAGGAGAGGGACCATTCCATCTGGACGGGGTCGATATCACTCCCTCGGTTAAGCGGGTTCTGATGCAGATGGACAGTTACACCCAAGCAATCAGATCGGGTGAATTGAAGGGGTACTCCGGCAGCCGTTTCACCGATGTGGTCAATATCGGCATCGGTGGATCCGATCTAGGTCCATCGATGGTGATCGATGCGCTGAAGCCCTACACTTCCAGCCATATCGTGACTCACTTTGTGTCCAATATCGATGGGACTAATCTGATAGAGACCCTAAAATCTCTGAACCCCGAGACCACGCTCTTCATCATCTCCTCAAAGACCTTCACCACCCAGGAGACCATGACGAATGCACGTTCTGCCCGTGAGTGGTTCATCGCCCATGGTGGTCGGGAGAAGGACATCGCAAAACACTTCATCGCCGTCTCATCCAACCGCGAGGAGGTTGAGAAATTCGGTATCGACCCGAGCAATATGTTCGAGTTTTGGGATTGGGTGGGAGGTCGATACTCACTCTGGTCTGCCATCGGTCTGCCGATCGCGATTGCGATCGGGATGGAGAATTTCTATCAATTGCTTGATGGGGCGAGTCGGATGGACCACCACTTCAAGAGCACCCCGCTCGAAAAAAATCTACCCGTCATTCTTGCCTTGATCGGCATCTGGCAGATCAATTTCTGCGGCGCGACTACGCACGCGGTACTACCCTATGACCAGTCTCTCCACCGACTACCGGCCTATCTTCAACAGATCGAGATGGAGAGTAATGGGAAGACCACCGACCGTGATGGTAGGTCTGTCGATTACAGCACCGGGGTGGTCCTGTGGGGTGAGCCTGGGACCAATGGTCAACATGCGTTCTACCAGTTACTTCACCAAGGCAATCAGATCATCTCGTCAGAATTTCTGGCACCCTGTCAGAGCCAAAATCCGATCGGTAATCATCACACACTCCTGATGGCAAACTTCTTCGCGCAGACAGAGTCACTGATGAGGGGTAGGACAGAGGGCGAGGTCCGTGATGAACTTGTTTCACAGGGAATGTCTTCGGATGCGCTGGAAAAATTACTCCCACACAAAATATTCTCTGGCAATCACGCCTCCAACTCCATCCTCTTCAAGAGGCTCGACCCTCAAACTTTAGGATCTCTACTCGCAATGTACGAGCACAAGGTATTTGTACAGAGCGTGATCTGGAATGTGAATCCATTCGATCAGTGGGGAGTCGAGCTGGGTAAGAAACTGGCCGGAACCATCCTGTCAGAACTGGAGGGGGACTCCCCCGTAACCGGACATGACTCGTCTAGCAATGGGCTGATCAATCATTTTAAGAAAAACTGTTAGAGACGGATCCGGACAAGGTCTCACCATCAATATCAGCATCATCTCATGCCCCGAAAGACATCCCACTTCCCTGAGGGTTCTCTTCATCACGCCCTAGATCCACCCGCTGATCAAGACAGGGAGATTCGGTGATGTCAGCTTTGGGGTTATGCCCGACTACGCCCCACAGACCGGGATGCAAACGAGAGAAGAGTGATCTCGTGGAACGGTCCCAACTGTACCAAAGATTTTCGCTAGCTCCTCAAGACGGACCAGACGTCGTGGGATCTTGGGGGTGACCGCCAGATTAAATACAGTGCCGGAGAACATACGTAACTTTCTTTAACAGGGACAGGGGTAGATCGCTACTCCGGACAGTACAGGCGTGGAAGGCTGTTCTGCGACTACTTGAGAAAGTGCTCACGGTAGTACTTCATCTCTTCAATCGAGTCATAAATATCTGACAGTGCCTCGTGCTTACTCTTCTTGGTCAGTCCTGCCATGATCTCAGGCCTCCAACGCTTGGCCAACTCCTTGAGGGTACTTACATCGAGATTTCGGTAATGAAAGTAACTCTCCAGCTGAGGCATTGTACGGGCCAAGAACCGACGATCCTGACAGATCGAGTTACCACACATAGGAGAGACCCCGGGTGGAACATGCTGCTTCAAGAAGTCGATCATGCTCGACTCAACTTCGGACTCTGTCAGGCCGGATGACTTGACCTTGTCGATCAGACCAGACTTTCCATGGGTAGACTTATTCCAGTTGTCCATCCCATCCATCACCTCATCCGATTGATGGACCACCAGTACAGGTGCCTCAGCAACCACCGTCAACTGAGAGTCGGTTACGACCAGTGCTACCTCGATGATCCGATCAGTATCCGACTTAAGACCACTCATCTCCATATCGATCCAGATGAGGTTACCGTTATCTTGTGCCATAATCCAATACCACCTGTGAATTTACAGGGTGTGATTGTGTCATACCATTAGCGCTCCGTCACCCAGACCGCTACTTGCCAAGATCAAACTCTAGACCATCCATGCAGACATTCACCATCATCTTTGTTATAGCACTGATACTGACCACCTATCTGAGGATCTGGCTCTCGTCTCGCCATGTCAGACACATCCAATCACACCGAGACAGTGTTCCTGATGAATTCTTAACCCAGATCGATCTTGCATCTCACCAGAAAGCGGCCGACTACACCTGCTCAAAGACTCGTCTCGGTTATATTAATACTCTGATCGAGGCTTTACTGCTACTCGGCCTCACACTCGGTGGTGGTCTGAATGCCCTGTCCACACTCTGGTCTGAATGGTTGGGTATCTCGACCTCAATCGATGGCCATTCGGCAGACTACTCAATAACCCATGGGGTCGCGCTCATCATCAGCACGGTGATGATGATGAGTCTAGTAGAGATCCCACTGAGTTACTACCGAACCTTCGTCATTGAGCAGCGATTCGGATTCAATAAAATGACGCCGGGTATGTTCTTTGCCGATCTTGTTAAGCAGACCACTCTCGGGGTGCTGATCGGAACCCCACTTCTCCTTGGGATATTGTGGCTGATGAAGGAGATGGGGGATCACTGGTGGCTCTACGCATGGTTTGCCTGGATGGGATTCAATCTCCTGATCCTTGCCGTCTACCCCACCTGGATTGCGCCGCTATTTAATAAGTTCACACCACTGACCGACGACGCCCTCAAGTCACGTATCGAGCAACTGATGCACAAGTGCGGATTCGAGTCGAGCGGTCTATTCGTGATGGATGGATCCAGACGCAGCAATCACGGTAATGCTTACTTCACCGGATTTGGAAGGACTAAGCGTATCGTCTTCTTCGATACCCTTCTCTCTCGTCTCGACCCACCCGAGATCGAGGCCGTTCTGGCCCATGAGCTAGGGCATTTCAAACGCCGTCATGTGATCAAGCGCATCATATTAAGCTTCATCATGAGCCTGGTCTTCTTGTGGGGACTGGGGCAGTTGATGCAGCAGGAGTGGTTCTACCAGGGTCTCGGTGTGGATGTTCAGTTCATCCCCTCGACCGCGATGGCACTGTTACTTTTTTTTCTAGCGATGCCGGTATTCACTCTCCTCCTCCAACCCCTGTCGAGCCTGTATTCACGGAGGCACGAGTTTGAAGCGGATGAGTATGCAGCAGATAAATCCTCCGCCAGTGATCTGATTCGAGCACTGGTAAAGCTCTACCAGGATAATGCATCCACACTCACGCCAGACCCCTTGCACTCAGCATTCTATGACTCTCATCCACCCGCTTCTTTAAGGATTGCCCGCCTTCAGAAGTTGACTCATCACTAATCCGAAAACTTATAGGAGCCCCCATGAATAATCCCGTCTGCGATCTCGCTACCAAGCAATGTAAGCCCTGTGAGGGTGGTGTCCCACCACTCAGTTCCAACGAGATTGCATCCCTTCTGCCACAGATTGAGGGTTGGGAACTCCTCGAACAGAGGATTGGGAGGGGCTACGACTTTAAGAATTATTACCAGACGATGGCATTCGTCAACGCGATCGCGTGGATCTCTCACCGAGAGGATCATCACCCCGATATCACGGTCGGATACAATCATTGCCGTGTGGAGTACACCACCCATGCTGTGGGCGGACTATCTGAAAATGATTTTATTTGTGCGGCGAAGGTGGACGCCCTCTTTAAGATTTGAGTACGATCCACAAAAAATCGCCTGACGCGATCCCACCCACTGCAGGACAGATCGTCGCCGCATTCGGTCGACATTACTTAGTTAAAACGACTCACGGATCGACTCACGGATCGACTCTGTCCTGCGTGATGAGGGGTAAGAAGGGAGGTGCTGCCTGCGGTGACCGAGTATTGATTCAGCCCACCACCACGGGTCAGGGTGTGATCGAGAGCATCCTCCCTCGTAGTTCACTGCTGTACCGTAGCGATGCCTATCGTGAAAAACTGATCGCAGCCAATGTGACCCAGATCATCATCGTTGTAGCAGCCGTTCCGAGCTTTAGTGAAGAACTGGTAAACCGTTGCCTCGCAGCTGCAGAGAATCAACGAATCAAGGCACTGATCGTCCTTAATAAGTCAGACCTTGCTGAACCAACACGTGCTGCGGCGGCCACACTCTTACTCTACCGTGAGCTCGGATATCCACTCCTACAGATCAGCGCCAAGACAGACGTCGCCTCGATGCTGCCACATCTGCAAGGACACCTCAGCGTCTTGGTCGGACAGTCTGGTATGGGTAAGTCCACACTCATCAATGCACTGGTCCCGGAAGCGGAACGTGCAACCGCTGAGATCTCGGTCGCACTCGATACCGGACGTCACACCACCACCCACGCACGACTCTATGAGATTGACCAGGATACTCGTCTGATCGACTCACCCGGCATGCAGGAGTTTGGTTTACATCACATCGATGGGGCTGACCTGGCTTGGGGTTTTGTGGAGTTCCATCCCTACCTCGGTCAGTGTAGGTTTAGCAACTGCCACCATACTGGTGAGCCTGGTTGCGCGCTGGATAGCGCATCAAAAACTGGAGAGATCAACCCACGTCGTCTTGTCTTCTATCGTAAGCTGATCTCATCCCTCGGAGCTGCACTGAGGAAGTAAGTGCTAGTCTCAGTATGAGACGGCAGGCCCTTCAACCCACAAACAATCTGAGATCAAGCACATTCCACCGAACTCTTTTAACTTCGGGCTCAGCGCTGCGACCACTTTCTGTGACTGATCCTCTTGGCAGGCGAGTATCACCATTGCATTCTCTTCCTGCAGAAAAAGACCATCCGGCCGTCTCTCACCACGTGAACCGAGACCACCCGCATTCTTGATGAAGGTATATCCACGCACCCCAACTGAATCCAGCAGTGTGATCAGGTCATTCAGCTTCTCCGAATCTATTACAATCTCAAAACGTTTCATTGATATCATTTTATCCATAACTCCCCCGTTTAGCGGTTACTGATCGATTGTCCTACCAAATTTTCACACTAGCTAACCATTACCTTCAAATAAAAATTGACATCAATCTTCAACTTAATTGTAATAAACATTCTTTGAACTTAGTTGACACTTTTTTTCTTGGCCGCAGTCTTCGTTGATCCGGGTGCGACAGTTTCAGGCATTTTTGATGAATGATGCTCAATGATGAGCCAGCGGTCACCAAACCACTGGTACACGTATGTGAATCTTGCCTGTACCTGTACCTTATCCCCGCCGGTTGGTTTCAGCGTGAACGTATAGATACCGGAATTAATTGCTATACCGTTGTAAATGCGCACATTGCTTTCATCAATCTTGCCTTTGGGGTGATTCTTGAGAAAATGCACGAAATAATCGCGAATCTCGGCGCGCGTATGTCGTACCTTGTTCGATACGGTAGGCAATAAAATGGCATTGAACGCGTAGAGGTCAACAACCTGCTCAGGATCGCCGGTCTGTAGTGCAGCATTCCACGCATCAAAGAGCTTGCGGATATCTTTACTATCTAAAACGTAATCCATTGTGGTTCTCCTTTTGTGTCATCTTAATCTGCACGCAGCACGGAATAAGCTTGGCGCGTGACCCCGGATTCAAAGCACGAAACATACAATGGACCGCTCCTGAGAGCGGCCCGCCTTGATCGAAACAAAATCTAGAGCCCCTACTTACCAGCGGCACCCACAAAAAATTCCGCCATTGCAAAGTAGATCGGGACGCCGATAAAGATGTTGAACGGGAAGGTTATCCCGAGTGAGGCACCGATCGATACCGCTGGGTCGGCTTCCGGCACTGCGATCCGCATTGCTGCAGGGGCCGCGATGTAGGAGCAACTAGCATACAACACGGCCAGCATTGTGGTACCACCCAGAGACAGTCCAAACATCCCACCCAGAAAGGCACCGAATAACCCCGCAGCGAGCGGGAACAGTATCCCGAACACCACCAGGAAAAGACCCTTCTTCCGGATGGCGTCCAATCGAGCTGATGCCAACAGACCCATCTCAAGTAAGAAGAATGCCAGCACACCCATGAACAGATCCATGAACATCTTGTCGAGTGGTGAGACCAACTTCACTACACCGGCGTAGTAACCGATAATGACCCCGCCCACCATCAAGAAGATACTGGTTCCTGTTAAGATCTCGTGCATCAGCTTGCCCCATGGGGTCTCACCGCCGGCACCTCGCCTAGCCAAGATTGTACCGGTCACAAGTGCAGGAATCTCCATCAGCGCCATGATCAGGACCATGTAACCTTCAGCTTCCACTCCCTTACCTTCCAAGAAGGCAAGCCCCACCGCAAAGGTCACCGCACTCACCGATCCGTAGTGGGCCGCTATAGCCCCCGCATCAGCCTGACTGAACTTACCTATCTTTTTCAGTATGGGGTAAGCACATAATGGAACCAATGCAGCCAGCACAACCATGGACAGAGCAATCGGCAGCACTTCCATGATTTCGTACTTGGCCATTGAGACCCCGCCCTTCATACCGATTGCGATCAGCAGGAAGAGACTCATACTCTTATATAAAGCCTCTGGGATCTTCAGGTCAGACTTTAAGACCCCGGCCAAGACGCCCAAGATAAAAAATAGTACTACCGGTTGTATGGTTGGCATTTCTGATCTCCGTAATTATTTTTTTCTACTACGATTGCTTGTTGCGCAAAATATCACACCAAATGTGAAGAAATCCTCTTTTAGATGTGATTAATTTGTGATGTCAAGAATATCAAGACCACTCTTGTCAGGGAAAGGTGATATCGAAAGTTGCTCCATACCCAGGCGTACTGTCCACCTCGATCAGCCATCCGTAATGATCACAGATGCGCTGCACAATCGCGAGTCCAATCCCAAGACCCTCCCCCTGGGTTGACCCACGGAAGAACCTTTCAAATAGGAAGGGCAGGTAAGAGGGTTCGATACCAATTCCTGAATCAGAGATTGTGAGTTTGTGGCCCTTAAATTTAACCTTCACAGACCCTTGAGAGGTATATTGAACGGCATTCCGAAGCAAATTCACCAGTGCCGTCTGAAGGGCTTGTCGGTTCAGTGTGAGGGCCGCATCCGGTTCCACATCCACCTCAAAATCAAGTTGCTTACGCGCGATTTCGGGGCGTAGATGCTCGGCCGCATCGTATACACACTCTGCGATTGAAACTAATTCCATAACGCCCAGTGCCTGCTCCCGAGCAAGAAATAGTAACGCCTGAAGCTGCTCACCCATTCGAGTCGCGGCAGACTCGATCATGCCGATTCGGTTATGCATCTTCTCGGACATGTTCGACTCCGCTGCCAGCAACTCACAGCTCGTTAAGATGGTCGTGATTGGGGTACGCATCTCATGACTTACATTGGCCGTGAACTCCTGCTCACGCTGCAACATCCGTCTGATCCGTTTTTGGTAATCATCCAGCGCATTTGCAAGTTGGGCCACCTCTACATCCATACCAGGCTGTGTCAGTGGCATCCCCTGAACATTGCCTGGCGCGAGCTTCCTCACCTGCCCTGCAAGATCTGCGACCTCCCTGACTAGGAGACCAGCGAGCAGATATCCCACCACGAGCGCAACCACAATCAGAGAGATTAAGGATAGTCCGATCAGCAGCCCAAAGTCACGCTTACGCTGCTCATGCAATCCGATTTCGTACGCGACCAGAAACTTGACCCCCTCCACATGACGTACAGCGGCCCTGACCTCCTGAGGGCCGCGAAATACTACATGCCGACGCTGATTGAGACCTTTCAGATAGGGGGGAAGACGGAGCTCATCTGAACGAGCAGGAAGGATGTACTCTTCGAGGTTGGACCCAGCTTGCGGAACAAAATTAGGTTGCTGACGGTAACGCTCGATGAGATGTTCCATCTCCATCTCAATGACCTGATCAATATGAGCCTCCTCTATATCGCCTGAGGCGACATAGAGAGTGATACCGAGTGTTCCGACAACAAGTATGCTGAATATTGCGAATGTCAGCGCAATACGTAGGCGCAGTCCTCTCTTAAACTCGAGCACGCGTATTCAGTCGGTAGCCGAGGCCGTGGACGGTCTCGATCGGATCGTAGCTCCCCGCCCGGAGCAATGCACGCCTTAACTCATGCATATGGCTACGGAGGGTGTCGCTGGTCTCCTGAACGCCCCCCCAGACCGCAGACTCAAGTTCTTTACGGCTGAATACACGGCCAGGCTCTCCCAACATCAGTGCAAGTAATCGGATACATTTTGGAGGGAGCTTAACCCCTGCCCCCGCAAAATTGACCGACATCGTTTTCGGATCGAATGACAGTCCATCGGACTCTAGTATACGACTGGTCACCTTCCCGCTATGACGCTTGTGCATTGCAACCAGACGTGCCTCGACCTCTTTCAATGCAAATGGCTTGACCAGGTAGTCATCCGCCCCACTCTCGAAACCCTTCAGCTTATCTTCAAGCATATCTCGCGCGGTCAGCATCAATACCGGCGTATCGAGATGGGCCTCCTGACGGAGCTTTCGGCAGAGTGTGATCCCGTCCATCCCGGGCAGACCAAGATCAAGAAGGATGCCGTCGAATGGCTGAGTAATCGCGAGATGGAGTCCGGTCACACCATCGGCCGCTGCATCAACACTATGACCTCTACTTTCTAAAAAATCATAGAGATTGGTTGCGATGGCATGGTCGTCTTCGATGATGAGTATATGCACGGATGAGTGTCCTGCTGAGATGTTACAAGGTCTCGGATTGACTACCTGACACGGCGATGAATCGCGGTGTGGACCATCAGAGATACTCCATCATTATTGATGATACTTACGGCTCAATGCATGGACAGCGTCGACCAACGTGAGCGCACTCTCAGGCGGGGTGAACTGGGAGATACCATGACCGAGATTGAAAACATGTCCACTCCCATTGCCATAGCTCGCCAGAATTTTTTCTGTTTCGGCGATGATCACTTCGGGGGATGCGAATAATACGAATGGATCAAGATTTCCTTGTAGTGCGACTTTGTCTCCGATCCGGCGACGTGCTTCACCGATGTCCGTCGTCCAATCGAGTCCAACCGCATCGCAACCACTGTTAGCAATACTCTCAAGCCAAAGACCCCCACCCTTAGTGAAGACCACTGCAGGGATACGCACACCTCCATGCTCACGCTTTAACCCGGCCAGTATCTGACTCATGTAACGCAGTGAGAACTCTTGATACGCGTTATGCGATAAGGCCCCTCCCCAGGTATCAAAGATCATCACCGCCTGCGCACCCGACTCGATCTGTGCATTTAGGTAGCTGGTGACTGACTGGGCATTGATATTGAGGATATGGTGCAGCAACTCTGGACGTTGGTAGAGCATGGTCTTGATCTGACGGAAGTCGGTCCCGCCACACCCCTCAACCATGTAGCACGCGAGGGTGAATGGGCTACCCGAAAAACCAATCAGAGGGACCTGGTTATCCAGGGTCTTACGAATCTGTGACACCGCATCCATCACATACCGTAAATGGACATTCGGGTCGGGCACGGTTAATGCCTGTATCTCCCACTCCTCACGTAATGGTCGCTCAAACTTCGGACCTTCTCCTTCCGCAAAATAAAGGCCCAGACCCATCGCATCCGGAATGGTCAGAATGTCGGAGAAGAGAATCGCAGCATCCAGAGGGAATCTCGCCAGGGGCTGCATGGTGACCTCAGTTGCGAAGTCAGGGTTCTTGCATAGCGACAGAAAGTTGCCCGCGCGTGCACGTGTCTGGTTATATTCTGCGAGATAGCGACCGGCCTGGCGCATCATCCATACCGGCGTATATTCAGTCGGTTGTCTTAGAAGTGCACGTATCAGCGTATCATTTTTTAATTTTGTCATTCAGAAGACCACTCCATCCCATAAATTCGACCAAATACTACCAGCGATTAGACTCTGCGTACACCGTGCCAGCCATGATTAACTCTCCTCGATCGCGAATAGACGACGGTACTCTCGGATTGCATAACGATCGGTCATCCCTGCGATGTAGTCCGCAATCGCCTGATGACCCTCCTTCTGAAAACGAGACTGGTCTGCCGGTGGTAGCAGTCGTGTATCAGAGCTGAATGCATTGAATAACATCTCGACGGTATGACGGGCCTTGTTACTCATTCGAGAGACCTGGTAGTGACGGTAGAGATGCTCCCTCAAGAACTTCTTCAGTTCCTGCTGTTCCTGCCTGATCGTCTCACTGAAGCCGATGAGTGCCGGTGATGAGCGAACCCCATTCAGGCTATCTAGCCGTGCGTCCGCGATGCTGTCCATACTCTGCTGAGTCAAGTCTGCTACCAGCGTATTGATCATGCGTCGAACGGTTTCATGGACCAGACGACGTCCTGCGATGTCTGGGTATCGTTTCCTCACCATCGATAGATGGCGCGAGAATATGCCAACCCCCTCCAACTGCTCTTGATCGATAAGGCCCGACCTCAGTCCATCGTCCACATCGTGGTTATTGTAGGCAATCTCATCGGCTAAATTGGCGAGCTGGGCCTCAAGTGAGGGCCTCTGATTCGCGATGAACCTCTCACCCATATCACCAAGCCTCTTCGCGTTCTTCATCGAACAGTGTTTCAGGATGCCTTCACGCGTTTCAAAACACAGATTCAGCCCGTTAAATAGACCGTAACGCTCCTCCAGTACATCCACCACCCGGAGAGACTGAAGGTTATGTTCAAATCCACCATGATCCTTCATGCACTCGTTCAGAGCATCCTGCCCTGCATGACCGAAGGGCGTATGTCCCAGATCATGGGCCAGTGCGATCGCCTCGACCAGGTCCTCGTTAAGGTGCAGGTTGCGTGCGACAGAGCGACCGATCTGCGCCACCTCTAGGCTATGGGTTAAACGGGTACGGAACAGATCCCCCTCATGATTGACGAAGACCTGGGTCTTATACTCGAGACGGCGGAACGCGGTTGAGTGAATGATCCGATCACGGTCACGCTGGAACTCGCTACGACCGGCGGGGGGGTCCTCTTGAACACGTCTTCCGCGTGAATTTTCAGGGGTGACTGCGTAGACCGCAAAGTCATGCATCATTAATACATTCCAAGAGTGTCTCTCTCAATGCCGGGCCGGGGACCTCAGCATGGATGACGGCCTCGCCGATCCGGTTCAAGAGGATGAAACGCATCCTCCCACCCTCGACCTTCTTGTCTAGCCCCATCAGATCCAGGTACCGATCCACACCAAGACTGGGCGCGACAACCGGCAAACCCGCCTGCACGTAGATCTTCCGGATACGCTCGACCGCGTCCACTCCGATCATCTGCATCCGGTGAGATAACTCCGCTGCCAATAAAGTACCCGCCGCCACTGCCTCCCCGTGCAGCCATACGCCGTAACCCATTCCATTCTCAATGGCATGGGCGAAGGTATGACCCAGATTGAGCAGTGCTCGGACCCCGCCCTCGCGCTCATCATCCGCCACAACTTCTGCCTTATTCTGACAACTTCGTCTAATTGCTTCATTCATGACGTCATAATCGCGCATTAGCAGCTTATCCATATTCACTTCCAACCACTCAAAAAAGACGTGATCCCGGATCAGTCCGTACTTAATGATCTCTGCAATCCCCGCGCGCAACTCCCTCTCGGGTAGAGTCTTAAGGGTTGCGCTATCTGCCAGTACCAATCGAGGCTGATAAAAAGCGCCGACCATGTTCTTCCCGAGTGGGTGATTGATTCCGGTCTTACCCCCAACAGACGAATCCACCTGAGCCAATAGCGTGGTCGGGACTTGAATGAATGGAACACCCCTTAAGTATGTGGCTGCAGCGAACCCCGCCAGATCACCAACCACCCCCCCTCCGAGGGCTATGACTGTAGTATTGCGCTCACACCGACTTGATAACAGTCCGTCATGAATCAGGTTCAGTGTGTGCCAGTTTTTATGCTCCTCACCATCCGGAACAATGATCGGAAATGATGCAACCCCCTGCCCCTCCAACCCCCCCTGCAATCGCGCCAGGTAGAGTGGCGCCACCGTGGTATTGGTGACGATTGCGACCCTCTTTTGCGGCAGATGAGGCAGTATGAGTTCCGCCTGGTCGAGTATTCCGGCCCCGATATGAATTGGGTAGCTGCGCTCATTAACAGCAGGGGTGAGTTTGACCGTGATGGTTTGCATGGGATTGGGGCCTAACGTTACGGAAGGGTCGCTATGTCGAACCGGCTAAGAGTCTTCATTGTCCGCCTGATCGGACTCTGAGCCCACAGCCATCAAACGTTGGGCAAGTGAACTGGTTATCTGGTAACTCCCCTGGCTCCCATTCTCAACCACAATATGAGCGGCCTCAAAGTAAACAAGGTCGCGCTGTGAGTAAATCTCTGACATTGTGGCACGGGGGTCCGGGGTCTGCAGTAGCGGTCTATTCTTGTCGTTTCTGGTGCGCTTCCACAGATGGTCCACCGTGGCTCGCAGATAAATTACAGTTCCATTGTCCCGGAGGAGATTGCGATTCTCTTCACTCAAGACCGCACCCCCTCCCGTGGCCAGTACAATATTCTTTAGCTTCACCAACTCCCGCAGCATCCCAGTCTCACGCTTACGGAAACCTTCCTCCCCCTCAATCTCAAAGATGACCGGTATGCTGACCCCAGTCCGCTTCTGGATCTCACGGTCAGAATCAAAGAATGTTTTGCCTAGATAGTCCGCCAAGGACTTCCCGATAGTGGTCTTGCCCGCACCCATCATCCCCACCAGAAAAATATTGCCGCTCGGCCCTATCGCAGAAGAATCTATCGGTCTGGTCTCGTTAACTGAATTCATTGGTTCAATTGTAGCGGAAATGCGCCCATCCGCGTAACACAAAACCGCACCGTCCTTTACTACATCATCACCTATACAAGCCGAGTTTCAGAAGCATTCTCAGATTTGCATTTTTTAAAGCAACACGTCACCCCGGGTATTGCAGTTGGTTATTGGGCGAGACGCACTTATAATTCAATGATGCCGATCCCGATGCTGAATCTCAAAGAGTATCCTTCATGCTGACGCGGTGGGTGGTCTACCCAATCGCCACCCTTCTGGGACTGATTCTGATCGGTGCACTCATGCTCGGTTTTGCGGTCATGATCACTCTCCCCACACTGCCCTCTCTCGAGTCTCTGACAGACTACCGTCCAAAAATCCCGCTACGTGTCTACACCGCCGATGGGATCCTGATGGGAGAGTTCGGTGAGGAACGTCGTGCTGTGGTCAAGGTTGGAGAGGTCCCGAAACAACTGAAGCAGGCGATACTGGCGGCAGAGGATGACCGGTTCTACCAGCACGGAGGGGTCGACTACGCGGGTGTACTGAGGGCCTCCTATTTCAACTTAACCTCGGGTGGAGCACGTCAGGGTGCCAGCACCATCACCATGCAGGTCGCCCGTAACTTCTTCCTGAGTAAAGAGAAAACGCTCACCCGTAAGTTCAGTGAGACCCTGCTCGCCTTCAAGATTGAACATAGCCTGACTAAGGACGAAATCCTCGAGCTTTATATCAACCAGATCTATCTGGGCCAGCGTTCCTATGGATTCGCCTCTGCATCACAGGTCTACTTCGGCAAACCCCTATCCGATATCAATCTGGCCGAGGCCGCGATGCTGGCAGGCTTGCCCAAAGCGCCCTCGAGTTATAACCCGATCGTGAATCCTAAACGTGCTAAAACGAGACAGGCCTATGTTCTACGTCGGATGAATGAGATCGGGCAGATCTCGGTTCAAGAATATAAAGAAGCTACAGGAAAGGCCCTCGTCATTAAGCGTAAATCACAAGAGTTTGCAGTCCACGCTGAGTATGTGGCTGAGATGGCCCGTCAAGTGATCTACGACCGTTACCAGGAGGAGACCTATACACGAGGATTTAAGGTCTATACCACGGTCCGTCAGCTCGACCAACAGGCGGCCTATCAGTCTCTCCGTCAGGGGGTAATGGATTATGACCAGCGTCGCGGTTACCGTGGCCCCGAGTCCTTTGTGAAACTAGTAAAGAATGACGTCTCTCAGGAAGAGATACTGGAGAGTGCGCTTCAGGATCGATACGATAGCGGCGATCTCTATGCGGCCGTCGTCCTAACCGCCAATTCGAAGTCTGTTCATGCCTACCGCAGGGGCGGTGAGCGGATCGAGATCGCTGGAGAGGGTCTCAAGTTTGCCCAGAAGTTCCTCTCCGAGACCGCTCCACAGGTTCAACAACGCATCCATCCTGGCTCAATCATCCGTGTTCAGAAGAGTGATAAAGGTCTGTGGCAGATTGTTCAGATCCCACAGGTCGAGGCCTCTCTGGTCTCGATAGACCCACAAGATGGCGCGATCCGATCTCTGGTCGGCGGGTTCGACTTTAACCGCAACCAGTTCAACCACGTGACTCAGGCATGGCGTCAACCCGGATCGAGCCTCAAGCCATTTATCTATTCTGCGGCATTGGAGAAGGGATACAATCCTGCCACGGTCATTAATGATGCTCCGATCTCATTCAGTGCGGCAGAGACAGGGAGTAAGCCGTGGGAGCCGCGTAACTTCGAAAGTAAGTATGATGGCCCAATCCGTATGCGAGAAGCGCTTGCTAAGTCGAAGAATACGGTCTCAGTCCGTATCCTCCAGGCGATCACCGTTCAGTATGCACAGGACTATATCTCTCGATTCGGTTTCGACCCGAGCAAGCACCCCCCTTATATGACCATGGCATTGGGTGCTGGGTCAGTGACCCCGATGCAGATGGCGGTCGGTTACACCGCCTTCGCCAATGGTGGTTTCCGTGTTTCGCCTTACTTCATCCAGCGTATCGAGGACGAGAAGGGGAATATCTTGGAGCAGGCACAACCCTCTCAGGTGGCTAAGAACGCGGTTCAGATCATCGACCCTCGTAATGCCTATCTCATGACCACCATGATGCAAGACGTGGTCGAGAGGGGGACCGCGACACGTGCAAAGCAATTGAACAGAACCGACCTGGCCGGCAAGACCGGCACCACCAATGACCATGTCGATGCCTGGTTCTGCGGTTACCAGACCAACCTAGTCGCGGTCGCTTGGATCGGTTTTGATAACCCAAAATCACTAGGTGAAAATGAGACCGGGGGCCGTGCCGCGCTACCGATATGGGTTAACTATATGGGTAAGGTTCTACAAAATGTCCCCATGTCACCCCCAACCTCTCCTCAAGGGATCGTTACCGCCAGAGTCAATCCGACGACCGGGTTCAGGGTATCTCATGGAGGGATAGTGGAGCACTTCCTGCAGGAGCAATTGCCTCCCACCGAGGCAGGTCATGAGGATGGTGACGGCTCTAAGCCGCCTGCTGATCTACCTGATGGTCTGATGTAGCAATCTCCCGAATGTCGATACCGGATGCAGTACCCGGCCCAAGGTCATCCAGTAGCTCCTCTGTCAGGAACCTTTTAACCGAGATTTTCCAATAGAACTCAATTTCTATTGGAAAATCTCGGTTTAAGTTGAGTCGACTGAACATTCCTACCCAATCGCGGCGTGATCGATCGAGAGGAACAAGGAGAGGCTGAGAAACTGATCAGCCGCTATTTCGAAGTCCGGCCGCGACCCCATTGATGGAGAGATGAATCGCACGCTGAACCAGTTCCCCGGTGTCGCCAGCACGGTACCGTCTCAGAAGCTCAACCTGGAGATGGTTGAGTGGGTCGATATAAGGGATACGGTTACGGATACTACGTGCCAGTGTGGGGTTGTCTTGCAATAGCTCGGTATGCTCAGTCACAGCGAATAGCCACTTAATGCTGAGATCACACTCTGACTCGATCCGCCCGAAGATCTCTTGGCGAAGGCTTTCATCGGTCACGAGTTCTGCGTAGCGGGACGCGATTCCCATATCTGTTTTTGAGAGGACCATACCCATATTGGATAGAAGGGTCTGCATGAACGGCCAGATCCGGTGCATCTCCTGGAGAAGATTCAGACCCTTTTCGCCTTCTCGCTGCACAAACTTTTCAACTGCTGAACCGAACCCGTACCATCCCGGGATCATTGTCCGGTTGACGCTCCAGCTGAATACCCAGGGAATCGCTCGTAGATCTTCAATTAGATCTGACCGCTTACGTGATGGGGGGCGGCTACCGATATGCAGACCCGCGATCTCACTGATCGGGGTCGACTCCTGGAAGTATCGTTCAAAGCCAGGGGTCTCGTAGACTAGGCTACGGTAGGCCGCAAGAGCATCCCCTGCAAGGGCCTCCATCACTTTGTAGTATCCATCGGCACGATCACCCAGAATATCATGACTCAGAAGGGTAGCTTCAACAGTGGCTGCGACCAGTGTCTCGAGATTACGTCGACCGATCTCTGGATCGGAGTACTTGCTGCCGATCACCTCGCCCTGCTCGGTGATGCGTATCTGACCATTAACGCTACCAGGGGGTTGAGCGAGTATCGCCTGATAGCTAGGCCCTCCCCCGCGACCGACCGTACCCCCTCGTCCGTGGAAGAGTCGTAGCTCGATTTGATGCTTAGCAAAGACTTTAGTCAGTTCGGTCTCGGCCTTATACAGTTCCCAATTAGCGGCGAGGAATCCACCATCCTTATTGCTGTCAGAATAGCCCAGCATCACCTCCTGAACATTACCCCGCGAGTCGAGCAATTTCCGGTAGTAGGGCAGTGAGAATAGCTCGTCCATGATGGTGCCGCAGTCTCGAAGATCAGTGATGGTCTCGAAGAGTGGGATGATGTTTACATATAAGACCGGCGACTCACTAGGCTGCAGCAGTCCGACCTCCTTTAGCATCAGAGCGACCTCCAGTACATCTGAGACACCATCGGTTTTTGAAATGATGTAATTGGGGAGTGCTGCACGTCCGAATCGGCGGTGTATCTCTGCGGCCGTTTGGAGAATACGAATCTCGCTCTGGCTCAGTTCAGAGTAATCAAGATAGGGTGATAGAAGGGGTCGTGGGCTACTGATCTCGGCCAGTAGGCACAGAATCCTATCTGACTCGGTCAGTGCTGAGTAGTCATTGCACAGTGCTCCGTGCTTGAAGAGTTCTGCCACCACATGCTCATGAACCTTACTGTGTTGGCGCATGTCCAGAGGTGCCAAGTGAAACCCGAAAACCTCGGCTGCCCGCTGCAAGTTTCGCAATGCACCACGTGCCAGTAATTCCGATTTATTCTGTTTAAGAGATCGGATCACAATATCCAGATCATGTACAAAATCTTTACTATCCTTATAAGGATCAACGGGACTGACCGGTCGATGTTGTACGATGGGGTGCCCAAGATGGTGGCTGGTCGAGGCGAGGCGGGCGTAGATTCCGATCAGGGCTCGGCGGTAAGGCTCATCCGCACGGCTCTCTGCATGATCGGGAGAGTCGTTGGCGAGTTGTCTCAGTTCATCGCTGACCTCGACCAGTCGATCGGTCAGGCTGAGTTTGCGGCCGATCAGGTGGACTTCATCCATAAAGAAGTCGAATACGAGTGCCGACTGACGCTCTGCAGCATGCTGCATTACCTTGTCTGTAACGAATGGATTTCCATCCCGGTCGCTCCCAATCCAGCTACCGATTCGTAGGAATGGAGGGATACGTGGGACATCCTCACCAAAACGAGATTTCAGCATGTCTTCGATCTCTGCATAGAGACGCGGGACTTCTGTCAGGAAGGTGTAACGGTAATAGGCTAATCCATTCTTGATCTCATCATGGACCGACAGACGGGATGATCTGAGTATACGAGTCTTCCACAGGATCTGAATGGCACGTCTTAAGCCCTCTTCATTATCTTGTAATTCATCCGGCGTGAGTTGCATCCGGTCACGTGAATTCATCAGGCGAGCGATGGCTAACTGCCAGTCGAGTATGCTCTTGCGTTGGACCTCGGTCGGGTGTGCAGTCAGTACCGGTGAGACCACCGCCTTGGCAAAGAACTTGGATAGGGTATTCCCATCCGCCCCACTGGAGAGTACGCGGTCAAGAGCCAGTGCAACGCTACCTGCCTGAGGGGGAGATCCCGCGCAGAGATGGGCCCGTCTGCGGCGGTTGTGGTGGATATCCTCTGCAATATTTGAAAGTTGGGAGAAGTAACTGAACGCACGGACCACCGAGACGGTCGATTTGCTGCTCAGTTGGTTGAGTATCTTGTCCAGCTCTTGCCGCGCATTCGGATCCTGCTCGCGACGGAATCGGATCGCGTTTTGTCGTATTCCTTCTACCAGTGAAAAGGTGGCGTCCCCCTCCTGCTCTCGCAGAGTGTCACCCAGCATCCGTCCCAGAAGACGGATATCCTCACGTAGGGGTGAGTCCTTATCATCGTTATGACTCTTGTTGGGGGGGGTGACTCCATTCGGGATCGAGCTCATTTAACCCATCCCTGCCTATGAGGGGGCTTTACGAGTAGACCCTTCGGGTAGAGCCCCTCCGCCGTCGACCGTGCTAAAATAAACGGCAATCGAGGTTCGCGAAATTTTCTCATCGTTATATAAATGCCCAATTCAACCATGCCCACTAAAATCGTTATTGCTACACGGGAAAGCGCTTTGGCCATGTGGCAGGCAAATTTTATCCATCAATGGCTGTCAGAATTATACCCGCAAACTGAAATCAGCATACTCGGCATGACGACCCGGGGGGATCAGATACTCGACACCTCGCTCTCTAAAATCGGTGGTAAGGGCCTATTCATAAAGGAGTTGGAGCAGGCTCTGGAGGAGGGGCGTGCGGATATTGCGGTCCACTCGATGAAGGATGTTCCGATGCATATGCCACCTGGATTTTCGTTGGCGGCGATCGGTGAGAGGGAGGACCCGCGTGATGCATTTGTCTCTAACCGATATACCGGTCTGGATGACCTCCCTCCGGGGAGTGTGGTTGGCACCTCGAGCCTTCGTCGAGAGAGCCAGCTCCGTGCTCGTTTTCCGCATCTGCACGTGCAGCCTCTCAGGGGTAATGTTCAGACCAGGTTGCGGAAGTTAGATGAGGACCAGTACGCGGCAATCATCCTCGCTGCGGCCGGTTTGAAGAGGCTCGGACTGGTGGATCGTATTGCAGCACTCTTGACTCCGGAGATGAGTCTTCCTGCGGTGGGACAGGGGGCACTCGGGATTGAGTGCCGGACCGACCGTCCAGACCTCATCACACTCATGAAGCCCCTTCATCATCTGGACACGGCTCAGTGTGTTGAGGCAGAACGTGCCATGAGCCGCGCACTCGGCGGAAGTTGTCAGGTCCCATTGGGTGGTTTCGGGCAAATCTCGCAGGGAGTGCTCCGTCTACGCGGGTTCGTTGCGAGCCCTGATGGAACACGTATGATCAGTTCAGAACTGAGCGGCGATCCCGAATCTGGTGAGCTCATGGGAGCTCAGCTGGCATCGCACTTGAAGGATCAGGGCGCAGAAGAAATTTTGGCAGCATTGGCATGATAGGCACGACCAGAGGCGTGATTTACCCGTGAATAAACTTCTGACCGGGATCAATATCTTGGTCACTCGGCCAGCTCACCAGGCTGTCAATCTGGTCGATAAGATTCGTGCATTAGGGGGGGACCCGATACCCTTTCCGGTACTTGAGATTCGTGATGTCGAGGATGTAGCTCCGCTATTCGAACTGATCGATCATCTGGATGACTTTGATCTGGCGATCTTCATCAGCCCCAATGCAGTCGATAGGGCGATGAGTCTAATACTCAATCGGCGAGCACTCCCTCTAGCGATGAAGATTGCCGTGGTCGGGCAGGGGAGTGCGAGGGAGCTTAAAAAGTTTGGTGTGGGTGAGGTGATTGCTCCCACCACACGGTTTGATAGCGAGGCACTGCTCGGTATGGCAGAGCTACAGCAGATTAAAGGTCATCGTGTGGTCATCTTTCGTGGTGATAGGGGTCGTGAATTGCTGGGGGATACGCTGACTAAGAGAGGGGCATCGGTCACGTATGCTGAGTGTTATATCCGGACCCGCCCCGACACTGATAACGCCCCCTTACTAGAATCCTGGTCAAAGAATGCGATCCATGCGGTCATCATTACCAGTAGCGAGGGTCTGCGTAACCTTTTTGAGATGCTGGGTGAGTCTGGCCAGTCTTGGCTGAAGAAGACACCCTTATTCGTATCCCATGAACGTATATCAAAGACCGCCCATGAAATGGGCTGCGAGGATGTGATCTCGACTGACTCTGGTGATGAGGGATTGATCAAGGGACTATTAGATTATTTCGGCCCGAGAGTGAGGGGCGGAGTCTATTCTCAAGAGACGACATGAACGAAGAAGATCAGCCGATCACGAACTCAACCACAAGCACGGCGACGAGCACGAGTACGGAAACGTCCGCCGCCGAGAAACCTCAAGAGCCGCGTAGACTCCCTCTGCGGGCGGTTGGTTTGGTCGTGATTCTAGCAGTCGTGGTGGTGTGGCAGTGGTACGACACACGCAGCCAGATCGAGGGCCTGCAGCAGGAGTTAGGAAGGAGGCTGGCAGAGGCCAGCGCATCGGGTAAGGAATCACGTAACCTGGCATCTGAGGCTCGTGAAGCGGGACGGCAGGCAGAAGGTAAGCTCCTTCTATTGGAGGCCAAGCTTGCAGAGTCACAGAGCCAGCAAATGGCTCTGGAGGCACTCTACCAGGAGGTGGCACGTAACCGGGATGAAGTCACCCTGGAGGAGGTTGAGCAGCTACTGTTAATTGCGAGTCAGCAGTTGCAACTGTCGGGTAATGTAAAGTCTGCACTGATCGCGATGCAGGAGGCAGACTCACGACTACAGCGTATCGACCGACCTCAGCTATCCCCATTACGTAAGGCCATTCTGAAGGATATCGATTTACTTAAATCTGCTCGTTATGTCGATACGGTGGGGATCAGCCTGAGACTGGATAATCTTGCAGCATCGGCAGAGACATTGCCGCTTGCGATGGAGATCCGGCCTCCGAAGGTTCTACCGGTTCCCGGAACAGCGCCGTTAGAGCAAGATCTCTGGCTTAATTTCGCGCGCGATATCTGGGGGGATATGAAGCAGTTGGTCCGTATTCAGAATATGAATCGACCCGACCTACCACTCTTGGCGCCATCGCAGTCTTACTTCTTGCGGGAGAATCTTAAATTAAGATTGCTATCAGCAAGGCACGCACTACTGGTACGAGATCCGGTCAGTTTTAAGGCCGATATTAAGGCCTGCTTAGAATGGATTAACCGGTACTACGACAGACGATCAAAAGCCGCCATTACGATGACCGAGGCGCTGAGACAGTTGCACGATAGTGAGGTCGGGATAGAGTTACCGGATATTTCGGCTAGCCTCGATGCGGTGCGTAATTACCGTTTAGCGAGAGAGCGGGGATCTAGATGAGATGGACCTTTTGGCTGCTTGCGATCTGTGTCGCAGCAGTCGCTGTCGCGATCGCAGCCAGTTATAACAGTGGCTACGTGTTATTGGTGGTTCAGCCGTACCGTATCGAGCTCTCGCTCAATCTCTTGTTAGTACTGTTATTAGCGGTCTTTGTGTTGGGTTATTTTGTGGTGAGGCTGATCAATATCACCTTACATCTACCGACAGAGATACGCGAATCCAGAATGAACCGCCGGCGTGAGAAGGCACACGCAGCCATGCTCGAGGGGATCAAGTTCTTTCTTGAAGGTCAATATGCGAAGGCTGAAAAGTCTGCCACCGCGGCACTGGAAATCAAAGAGTCCTCCTCTGTTACCGCGATCAATACCGTCATCGCTGCCCGGTCTGCTCATGAGTTGAGGAAATTTTCTAAGCGTGATGAATTCATTGTCATGGCAGAGAATGAGGCCCCGAAAGAGGTCACGCTCCGTCTCATCACCCAGGCGGAATTATTGCTGGATGAACGCCGTCCATTAGAGGGGCTGCAGGTATTACAGAGACTCCATCCAGGGGAAGTCCGTCAGCATACTGCGGCATTGAGGTTAGCACTGAAGGCGCATCAGCAAATGCGTAACTGGGATGCGGTACTAAACCTAGTCGGTGAGTTGGAGCAGCGCAACGCATTCGATCGAACGCTGGCCGAGCAGATACGGCTCAATGCCCATCTACAAAATCTTAAAGTCAAATCGACAGACCTGCAGCAACTTAAAAATTACTGGCAGTCTATCCCCTCCTCAGAGAGGAAGCAGGGAAAGCTAGCAGCGGCTGCGGCTCGTGCATATATATCACTGGGTGAGTGTGTGACCGCTCACCAGATCATTGAGCAGAGCCTTGATCATGAATGGAATCAGGAATTGACTGGGCTCTATGCGGACTGCTTGGGTGAGGATGCGATGCATCAGATCAAGCGTGCCGAGTCGTGGCTCGAATCACATGCCAATGATGCCGGTTTACTGCTCGCTCTGGGGAGGATGTGTCTTCACTTTGAATTGTGGGGTAAGTCTCAAAACTATCTGGAAGTGAGCCTCTCTCTGGACCCCGGTCACTCGGCTCATTTTGCATTGGCCCATCTGAATGAAAAGATCGGTAAGCCTGAACTTGCCAAGGAGCATTACACCAAGGGTCTTGAGTTGATACTCGGTCATCTGGAACTCTCTAGAGTCAGGCAATAAAGGTTTGAGTCATGCGGATCTGGACCCTACACCCAAAGTATCTCGATCCCCAGGGACTGGTCGCTCTGTGGCGTGAGACTCTTCTTGCGCAGAAGGTGTTAAGGGGCGAGACCAAGGGATACCGGCATCATCCACAGCTACATCGTTTCCAAGCACATCCCGACCTGATCGGGTGTATCGCCCTTTATTTACGCGGGATCGCAGACGAGGCTGATCGGCGTGGATATCAATTCGACAAGACAAAGATAGATCCATCTCGTCTGCAATGTCAGTTGGACGAGAGTCTCGGTCAATTGATGTATGAGTGGGCTCATCTCGGTGGGAAACTTATGCATCGTAACCCCGTTTGGCGGACTCGCTGGGAGGGGGTGACGAGCCCGGATCCACACCCATTATTTAGGATTATCCCGGGAGAGGTGCGGAGCTGGGAAATAAGACCGGAATGAGGGCCTGCTGAAATAGCCTGCGGTGCAATCTCCTCGAATTGACCCTTAGGACTTAGACGCGCTCGAGGAGATGGTGAACATGTCCGAGAAGAACTCATCATCCGGTAGATTCTGTAACTGGATGAAGTCCTGATGAGCTGCAGACACCATCGCAGGTGTACCGCATGCATAGACCTGATAACCGGCCAGGCTATCGAAGTCCTGCATAACCGCTTGGTGGACGAGTCCGGTTCGGCCGTGCCAATCATCTTCAGGCATAGGCTCTGACAGGACGGGTATGAAGGTGAAATTATCATGTGACTGCTGCCAACTCCCCGCCAGTTCTGCCAGATAGAGATCCGACTTGGTACGGGTTCCCCAGTAGAGAACGATCTGCCGCTCACTCGGCTGCATATTCGATTTGTAGAAGATGGATTCGATCATACTCTTTATGGGTGCGAAACCGGTTCCGCTTGCGACGAAGATGATCGGCTTATCGGACTCCTCCCTCAGGAAGAAGGTTCCGAGAGGACCTTCAAATCGAAGGATCTCCTTCTCCTTCATGGAGGTGAAGACGTGCTCTGAGAAACTGCCGCCTGGATAGTTACGGACATGCAGCTGAAGTAGTTCATCATCATGAGGCGCATTGGCCAGTGAGAAGCTGCGTCTTTTCCCGTCCTTCATCAGGATATCGATATACTGACCCGCGAGAAATTGGAGACGTTCATTGGTGGGTAGTTTCAGGGAGATGATGGTCACATCCGGCGCAACCCGTTCGAGTCGGTCGACACGGCAGGGGAGGGTCCTGACAGCGATATCCTTGATGGCACTGATCTCGCGCGATTCGATGACGAGTTCGGAGAGTGGTAGTGCGCAGCAGAATAAAGCCATCCCGGTAGTCTTCTCGATCTCTGTCAGGGTATCTATGCTATGACTGCCGAAGTCAACCTTTCCCTGTATGATTTTACCTTTGCAGCTACCGCAAGCACCATCTCGGCAGCCATAGGGAAGCGGGAACCCCTGTCTTAATGCAGCTTGCAGCACAGTCTCACCGGGTTCTGCGGTGAAGATATGGCCACTCGGTTGGATGGTGATTTTGTACGACATGGGTCTATATATACTTAGTCAGTTTAATGGACAGTTAATCAGATAGATCTGGATGAAGAGAACACTCTTAATTATTGGATGTGGCGATATCGCCTTGCGCGCATCATCGCTGTTAAGGGATCACTACCGTCTGGTTGGTCTGTGTCGACGGACAGAGAGCTTCGATCAACTCCGCTCTCACGGGATCATGCCTATCCTTGGGGATCTCGATAATCCCAATAGTCTCTCCAAGATTGGGGGGGTCGCTCATGCGGTACTCCATCTTGCTCCCCCACCTGATCGTGGAACTCGGGATACCCGGACGGCTCATCTCCTGACGGCACTTACCAAGCAATCCAGATCATTGGGCCGAATGTTACCACAACAGCTAGTCTACATCAGTACCAGCGGGGTATACGGTGACTGCGGTGGAGCCCTGATCGATGAGAATCATCCGGTCAATCCACAGTCAGATCGTGCCATAAGACGGGTCGATGCGGAGGGTCAGTTACGAGGGTGGGGTCAGCGTAACCGGGTGAATGTCTCGATCTTACGAGTGCCTGGGATCTATGCTGACGATCGATTGCCGCTAGCCCGGCTACGAGAAGGGGTGGCTGCACTGATACCGGATGAGGATAGCTATACCAATCACATCCATGCCGATGATCTTGCGGACAGCACGGTTGCGGCATTGAAGTATGGAAAGCCGGGCAGGGTTTACCATATCTGCGATGATTCGGATCTGAAGATGGGTGAATATTTTGATCTGGTAGCGGATCATTTTGGACTCCCCCATCCACCACGCATTCCGCGGGCCGAGGCTCAGGGGCGGATATCACCTGGAATGCTCTCATTCATGAGGGAGTCACGACGTCTGACCAATACCAGAATGAAGAATGAGTTGCATCTGAATCTACACTACCCAACCGTATCCGATGCATTGGCGCTGATCCCAGCAAGTCACTTGGAAAGCAGGTAGAATCTTGAGTCATGATCCAATTGGCAATAGCTGCCCGATAGTCAGTCCGATGGATCCTGTCATCATCATGACTAACTTCCCTGACCGGTTGAGCGCTTTGGCCCTTGCTAAAGAGCTGGTTGATCAGAGGTTGGCCGCGTGCGTTAATGTTCTGTCTGAATGCAGTTCTGTCTACCGATGGAAGAATGAGATCGAGCATGCAGATGAGGTGCCGGTACTGATTAAGACACTCTCCCAAAACTACCTGCAGGTCGAGAGTCTCGTGAAAAGGATGCACCCCTACGAACTCCCGGAGATTATTGCTGTCCCAGTAGCTGAAGGTTTCCCTGGTTATATGCAATGGATCACTGACGAGACCATGCCACTCCCAGATAAAACATGAAAAGAATTGTGCCCATATCCACGTACCTGAAACATTATCTATTCATGCTGATGTGTGTCATCAGCATGAATGCATTCGCTCAGGAGGGTAAGTCCTTTAATCTGATGTCCGGTCTTCAGCAGCTCGGTGCAAATCTGGGTCAGATTGAGGAGGAGTTGCTGCCGCCTGATCAGGCTTTTAAGCTAACGGTCAGGGTTCGTGATGCGGATACGCTGATCGCGGACTTTGTTCCAGCAAAAAATTATTACCTCTACCGAGACAAGGTCGCATTTAAGTCTCAGGATGCCAATACCCTCATTGAGGGGATCTCTCTCCCGAGGGGGGAGATGAAGAGTGATGTCACCTTCGGCCAGGTCGAGGTATTTCATAAGCCATTCCAGGCAATTATCTCTCTTAAGAGAGACCCCTTCTCAACCAATCAACTGACCCTTGCTGCGAGCTACCAAGGTTGCAATGAACCGATCGGTGTCTGCTATGCACCCATCAGCAAGTTACTTGAACTGACGCTACCGGCGGCTCGTGCTGTGGTCGGATCGGTGGCAGAGGCGTTGAGTAATAACGCGAACGCTGCCAGGACTAGCGCATCTGATGAGCTGTTCCAATTACCTGCTCAGTCTGCGGGGATTGAGACTGAATCAAACAGGATCGAGCAGATGTTTGAGAGCGGCAACTTCTGGCTCATCCTGACCGGATTCTTTGGGTTCGGTTTACTGCTCTCGTTCACACCATGCGTATTTCCGATGTTCCCCATTCTGTCTGGGATCATCGCGAACCGGGGTCACAACATCACCAAGACTCACGGATTCATCTTAGCGCTATCGTATGTCATGGGGATGGCACTGACTTATGCTGTGGCGGGGGTCGCGGCGGGACTCTCGGGTGCGATGCTCTCAGCAGCGCTTCAGAATGGATGGGTGCTCGGAACCTTTGCGCTGACATTCGTTGTTCTTGCGCTCTCCATGTTTGGGTTCTATGAGTTGCAACTGCCCGGCTTTCTTCAGAGCAAACTCTCCGAGGAGGTGGGACATGTGAAGGGTGGACACCTGACCAGTGTATTCGGGATGGGTGCTCTGTCTGCACTGATTGTGGGCCCTTGCGTTGCGGCGCCATTAGCGGGTGCGCTGCTCTATATCAGCCAGACACGGGACGTGGTCTTGGGTGGGTCGGCACTCTTTGTGATGGCACTCGGAATGGGTATGCCGCTACTGCTACTTGGTGCATCGGCTGGGGCGTTGCTACCAAAGGCGGGTCCCTGGATGGAGTCAGTAAAACGATTTTCTGGAGTGCTTTTACTGGGGACGGCGATCTGGCTGATATCGCCCGTCATTCCGGCGGTGGTGCATATGATCTTGTGGGCGGTCCTGCTAATTGTCTCGGCCATCTACCTGCACGCGATTGATCCACTTCCGCCATCATCCTCAGGCCTACGCAAATTCTTAAAGGGGGTGGGACTGATCGCGCTATTGACCGGGGTGGCATTGCTGATAGGAGTTATGTCTGGTGGGCGGGATATTCTCCAGCCCCTCTCAAAATTAAATATTGCGAGCGTTGGTGCGGTAGAGGCGGGTAAGGAAAATGCTGGTGTGGGTGAGCATCTGCCCTTTCGACGGGTCAGATCGATCGCAGAGCTTGATCAGCAGATCATAGAGTCTCGTGGTCAGTATGTGATGGTGGATTTTTATGCGGACTGGTGTATCTCGTGTAAGGAGATGGAGCGTTTCACCTTTACCGATGCACGAGTCCAGTCTCGTCTGAAGGGCGTGACACTGCTTCAGGTCGATGTGACCGCAGGTACACCGGACGATCTGGCACTGCTCAAACGTTTTAAGCTATTTGGTCCTCCTGGCATTCTGTTTATGGATCGCCAGGGTCGTGACATCCCCGGGGTCAGGCTGATCGGCTTTCAGAATGCAGAGAGCTTCCTCACCGTGCTGAATGCACTCCTCATTTGATGGCTCATTTCAAACAGATCTTAATCTATGCGGGGATTGCTTTATTGGCAGTAACGGCGGGACTCCTGCTGCGGGGGCAGCTCACCAGCGGCAGTCCCTCAAGTGTTTCTGAAAGTGTTTCAAGTAAAGGGTCAGAAGCGATACTCGCAGCCGTTCTGCCTGATCTGCAGGGGACGAGTCAGCGGATCTCACAGTGGCGTGGACAGGTTCTGGTAGTGAACTTCTGGGCGAGTTGGTGCGAGCCCTGTCGAAAAGAGATCCCAGAATTCATTGAGGTCCAGAATCAATTCCGTGATCAGGGTCTAGTCTTTGTAGGAATTGCGGTGGACCAACCTCAGAAGGCGGCTGCCTTCAGCCAAGATATTGGGATCAATTACTCGGTACTGACGGGTGGGATGGAGGCCATGTCATTAGCCGAGGCAGCGGGAAATAAACAGGGAGCACTCCCATTCACAGTTATCATCGATCGTAGCGGAAAGATTATTAGTACCCATCTAGGACTTCTCAGTCGTAGCAAGTTAGAGGCTACGATCAAGCCCCTTCTCTAGTAGAAACCTTCTTCTTGTTTGAATGTATTATCGAGATTTGTATCCTCGAGCATTGATCAGTCTCCACGAAAATTCACGGGTTCTGTCGGATGTAAGTGCCACCGAGAGTGCGGCCTTAGTCAGAGGTGCCGCGTTCATATCGATCGTGTACTCGTTCGTGATGAGGGGTATCTCAGGCTGGATCGGGGTGAGGTGGAGGGTGACTTGGGTGATGGTGTAATCGGTATTTCCATTGAAGAGGCTGCCGCTGAAGGTGCCATAGGCAGGTCCCCCATCTGCGTCGAGTTTATTCAGGACATCTGGTGACAGGTCCTGATCTTTGGGTCGCTCTTTTGGAAATTGCTCACGGCAGATCCGAATAGTCTTTTGGGCGGAGGTTTTTCCAAGGGATTTCCTAGATTCTTTTAGACATTTTGTAAAATTAGAAAGTCCAGTCGGACTGGCGTCGGACTGGACTGGTGAGATGAGTACTATGCTCGCAAGAATGGCTAGAAGGGTGAATGTCCCTCTGGTTTTTTTTTTCATGCGGTTAGAAGTTTAGGAACAGATTCGTCGACAGAATATGATCCATCAGATTAGTGTTACCAAATCTGTTGAGGGTCTGATTCATATAACCAATCTCGGTACGTGCAAATTTATTAATCGTATACGCCCCACCTGCAAATGCCCGGTTCTGATCAAAACCACTGTGAGGGCCCGATGCTCCCCATGCATTATTCATATGCACAAATATTTCATTTGCCAAGACTAATCCAAAGTTAGGGGCCTGTGGCACAGGGATCAATACCCTAGCCAGTTGACGGAAACGATAACCGGTATCGCCGCTAGGGTCTTTCCATTGTTCTACCCAGCGTTCTTCAAAACGGGTGCGAAGTGCGAATGTGGGGTTAAAGGGACCAATCTTGAACCGGTCAGCCCATGATAATTGTTGCCATATCCGTTGCTCATCAAACGATGTACTGGCAAAGGGGGCAGTGGTTGGGGCCCATGCATAGCCTAGCCAGACTTGGGTCGTCCTATTAACTTGATAACCGAGGCCGGGGCGAACGATGGCCTGTGAGAATCGTGTCCCATCATTGCCAAAACGTCCCTGACCTTCCATCCACCACCTGAAGTTTGCAAGCTTCGGATTGGTTATTCCTAGAGAATCGAACTTGCCGATCGCGGTGACATTATTCCACGACTGGAAGTCTATCGAATCGCCGGTATTATCGTTAAAGGCAGACTCAGCGTGGACCGATATGGGGGCCAAAAGCACTAGCCCAGTTGCGGCGAGTAGGGCAATAATTTTTTGTTTAATGAGCATTTAATTCCTCTTTAATCGGTCACGTTAATTTGTTTATTTACATTAAATGATCAGGATCCAATCTTTCTTCTGATCAAGTCTTCAGTCTTCGATGCCACGCTAGCGTGGCTAAAAATCGACTGAGGGTATTCTGTACCGCCATCCGTTCGAGAAATTATCATGATCTGAGTGAAGAAAACGTCATGCAGAAGTGAGGTATTTGTGAAATCTTGTACCTATTTATCGGAACTCTAAGGTCAACTGGACTTTCCCCAGGAGTCCCGTAACGTGACCGCGCGGTTGAAGATCGGTCTTCCGGGCTTTGATTCAACCCGGTCAGCGATGAAGTAGCCATTTCGTTCAAACTGGAATAGCTCTTCAGGTAGGGCGTCACTGAGGGAGGGTTCAAGATAGGCCGATAGGATCTCCCTCGAGTGAGGATTCAGGGAGTCTTTATAATCCTTACCGCCCGAATCGGGGTGAGGTTCTACAAAGAGTCGGTCAAATATTCGGACCTCCGACTTGCAGGCATGGAGGGAGGATAGCCAATGAATATTACCCTTGACCTTGCGAGACTCGGCGCCCGGTGTCCCGCTCTTGGTGTCAGGGTCATAGGTGCAATGGATCTCCTCAATCTCACCGTTATCATTCTTAACGAGGCCAACGTACTTCACGATATAGGCATAACGGAGTCGGACCTCCATCCCGGGCGAGAGGCGGAAGTAGCCCTTGGTGGGAACCTCCATGAAGTCCTCTTGCTCGATATAGAGGACCCTTGAGAGGGCGACCGGACGGCTTCCCCATTCAGGATTTTGGGGATGGTTGGGAGCGGTGCACTCTTCAATTTGCCCCTCTGGGAAGTTATCTATGATGAGTTTGAGAGGTCTTAAGACTGCGATACGTCTGGGTGCGCTCTCATTTAAGTCCTGTCTGAGACAGTCTTCCAGCAGGCCCATATCGATCCACGAGTCGGACTTGCTCACGCCGATACGGTCAGTGAAGAGCCGAATCGATTGAGGGGTGTAGCCGCGGCGGCGCATCCCGACTAGGGTGGGCATGCGGGGGTCGTCCCACCCATCGACCAGGCTACTCTCGACCAGTTCCATGAGTTTGCGCTTACTCGTCACGGTATAGGTCATATTCAGACGAGCAAACTCAACCTGTTGTGGATGGCATTGGACCTGATCTTGCAATTGATCCAAGACCCAGTCATAGAGGGGTCGGTGGTCCTCGAACTCCAGTGTGCAGATGGAGTGTGTGATCCTCTCAAGGGCATCCGAGATGCAGTGGGTATAGTCATACATCGGGTAGATGCTCCACCTGTCACCGGTACGGTGGTGGTGGGCACGACGGATGCGGTAGATGACCGGGTCACGTAGATTGATATTGGGGGAAGACATATCAATCTTGGCTCGGAGTACATGCTCACCATCAGCGAAATCACCGGCCTTCATGCGTCGGAAGAGGTCGAGATTCTCATTGATGCTTCGGTCACGGTGAGGGCTATTCTTGCCCACCTCGGTCAGTGTGCCTCTGAGTGAACGGATCTCCTCAGCGGTGAGGCTGTCGACATAGGCATGACCCCGAGTGATCAGTTGTTCGGCAAGTTCGTACAGCCTCTCGAAATAGTCGGATGCGTAGTGAAGGTCGTGACCCCAATCGAAACCGAGCCACCTGACCGACTCGATGATGGTATCGACATACTCCTGATTTTCTTTTTCAGGATTGGTATCATCGAAACGGAGGTGACAGATGCCACCGTAATCACGGGCAAGACCGAAGTTAAGACAGATGCTCTTAGCATGACCAATATGGAGGTATCCATTCGGTTCAGGTGGGAAGCGGGTCTCAACCCGTCCTCCCCACTTACCTGAACGGTTGTCATCATCGATCAGGTTACGGATGAAATTAGCTGCGGGCGGAGTTGCGTTTGCAGCGGTGGGTGGTCTGACGGCAGGATTGTCTTTCAAGTGGGTCACTCACGAGGTAATTCGCCATTCAGGGCGTGGCACATTATATAATGATCGGCCATCCAGATTTAGTACGAATAAGGGTCTAGTATTGGAACAGTCGCAATAATAACTCCAACACCCTCCGATCATCTTACATGAAGTCTCTCACACTCCCTGTTCTACGATTATTGAATGATGGTGAGTTCCATTCTGGTGTTGCCATCGCCCATGCATTGGGAGTATCTCGAGCTAGTGTGTCTCTCTCGCTACAAGGTGTGGAAGAACTTGGTCTTGTGGTGAATAAGGTTCATGGACGTGGTTACCGATTGCCGGAGAGGTTGCAGTGGCTTAACCGAGAATTGATTCTGACGCATCTTGGTCAAGAGGCGAGTGCATTCCGTCTCGAGATCCTGGACACCGCCGAATCAACTAATAGCCTGTTGTTGCAAAGATCTTCAATTAAAAAGATCTCTGGAGATCGTTCTATCTCCGTCCTGGCGACGGAGCTACAGACCGGGGGTCGGGGTCGGCGTGGGCGGGAATGGCATTCTGGACTGGGAGATGGGCTGACATTCTCTCTGGTCTGGAGATTCCAGCAGGGGGCCAATCTCTTATCCGGACTGAGTCTCGCGGTGGGGGTCGCGATCGCGCGTGTACTCAGATCATCTGGGTTCGAGGATGCAGCCCTTAAATGGCCTAACGATGCTCTGATCGATGGCCGCAAGCTTGCGGGTACCCTGATCGAGTTACAGGGCGATATGCTGGGGCCCACGGTTGCCGTGATCGGTATCGGCATCAACTTAAAAGTGTCAGACACTATCAAGGATCGTATAGATCAGTCTGCGACTGACCTATACTCTATCAATGGAGAGACGCCAGATCGGAACCGACTCATGGCGGCATTATTGCTCGAGCTTGCGAGGGTGTTAAGGAATTTTGAGTGCCATGGATTTGCACCCTTTAGGCAGGAGTGGGTCCGTTATCACGCGCTCGAGAATCAATCCGTTCAGTTGCAGATGCCAGATGGATCATTCCAGGAGGGGTTGGTGCGTGGCGTGGGTCAGGACGGATCATTGATACTGAATACCCCGGGGGGTGACCGCAGTTACAACGGCGGCGAGATTAGTCTACGCAAGGTAGCCTGATAATGAATTACTTATTGGCGGTTGACTCTGGGAATGCTCGTATCAAGTGGGGGCTCCATGATGGTCATTCTTGGAATCATCATGGGGTCGTCCAACAAGGCGAGACCGAGCAGTTGGAGAGGGTATGGCAAGGCCTGCCAGAGCCCATGAGGATCATCATCTCCAATGTGGCGGGGGATGGGGCAAGGTCAGACCTGTCTGACCTCTTTGCTCATTGGGGGGCACAGCCCCAATGGGTGGTCGCAAGTGCCTATCAGTGCGGAGTGCGTAACTACTATACAGACCCAACTCAACTGGGGACTGACCGATGGGCTGCACTTATTGCAGCATGGAGGATTCAACGGCAGGGTTGTATCGTGGTCAGTGCAGGCACCGCGATGACGGTGGACGCGCTCTCAGACACAGGTGAATTTCTGGGAGGGATTATCGTTCCAGGCCTTCAATTGATGCAGGATGCATTGATGAGGGGAACCTCCTCACTGAGGCCTGAGGGAGGAGAGTTTCGTGATTATCCGGACAGCACCAAGGATGCGATCTGGAGCGGGGGTGCACATGCCCTAGCAGGAGCGGTTGAGCGTATGGCAGTCATGCTGACAGAGACCTTGGGGCATATCCCGGAATGCATCATAAGCGGCGGTGCGGCCTCAATATTACTAGACCGTCTTAATATTCCGGCTATGATGGTGGATAATCTCGTACTCGAGGGATTGATGGCGATGGACGAGGATGCTGCCGGGACGGTTTTGTAGCGCTGGGGTATCCGGTACCGGTGGTGTCGTCTATTCCCATTAACCCAGTTAATTTAGCAGTTCTCCCCAAAACCTGATTCGGAAACCCATGTCCCTCTTTCAGCACGCGACCTTCTACACCACCGTCAATCATATGCAGGACTTGCCGGTACTGGATGGGGGGGTGGAGATCGCCTTTGCGGGACGATCCAATGCCGGTAAGTCGAGTGTTATCAATACACTATCCAACCGAGGCCGTCTCGCATTTGTCAGTAAGACGCCGGGCCGCACTCAGCATATTAACTTCTTTCAGTTGGGGGGTAATCGGTTTTTGGTTGACCTTCCGGGGTATGGCTATGCCAAGGTCCCTAGGGAGATCCGAGAGCATTGGGAACACCTCCTCAGTAGCTACCTGCAAACTCGGGACCCGCTCCATGGAATGGTACTCATCATGGATGTGAGGCATCCATTAATGCCTCTTGATCGGAGAATGCTCGACTGGTTTGCGCCGACAGGGAAGGCGGTCCATGTGATACTGACCAAGTCGGATAAGCTCGCCAGACAGCAGGCCAGAAAGGTTCTCAAGGAGGTTGAATCCTTCCTGCAGGAGAGTTATCAACAGTGTACGACCCAACTCTTCTCTAGCCTTGCTAGGGAGGGGATTGAGGAAGCGACGAGTGTGCTCGGGGGGTGGCTTAAATCCAAACAGTTGGATGAGTCCTTGGATCCGGCAGTAAGTTGGAATCCAATCGCCAGTCCCAACAAAAAAACCCTCGGCTGAAGGGGAGTAAAGCCGAGGGTAATCGGCCTTAATTAGCATTAAGGTCCCGCCTAGGTAGGGAAAGCGGGAGACAATCAAGTATTGTCCTTATTTAAGACAGATGACCTGCGAACAAGTTCCAAGAGTGTGAAATTTTTTGTTAAACTTTTTTCTTATCTCTTAACATGGGTAGATAATGTCAATTTTCAGTCAGTTTCCACAGAAAAGAATGCGTCGTTTGCGTCGGGATGATTTCTCTCGCCGACTGGTTCGAGAAAACCACTTAAAGGTTGATGACCTGATCTACCCAGTATTTGTGCTCGATGGGCAGAACCGCGAGGAGGCGGTCCCATCAATGCCGGGGGTGGTCAGGCAGAGCATTGATAGGCTGCTACACCAGGCAGAAAAGTGCTCGCAGCTCGGGATCCCTGCCATGGCGCTCTTCCCGGTGATCGAGCCCGGTCTGAAGAGTCTGAATGCGATCGAGGCCCTCAACCCTGAGGGCCTTGTCCCGCGGACGGTGGCCCAACTGAAGAAGAGATTCCCCGAGCTTGGTATCATCACCGACCTAGCACTTGATCCTTATACTAGCCATGGGCAGGATGGTCTGATCAATGGTAATGGCTATGTGATGAATGATGAGACCGTGTCGGTCCTGGCTGATCAGGCGCTGGTCCATGCACAGGCAGGTGCTGATGTAGTGGCACCGTCAGATATGATGGACGGTCGAATAGCAGCAGTCAGAGCTGCCCTGGACCGAAAGAACTTCATTCATACGCGGATACTCGCTTATTCGGCAAAGTATGCCTCCAGCTTCTACGGCCCATTTCGAGATGCAGTCGGCTCATCTGCCAATCTGGGGGGAGGTAACAAGTATACCTACCAGATGGATCCGGCTAATTCGGATGAGGCGCTGTGGGAGGTCGGATTGGATCTGGCGGAGGGGGCTGATATGGTCATGATCAAGCCCGGTATGCCCTATCTCGATATCGTACGACGGGTGAAGAGCGAGTTTGGCGCGCCGACCTTCGTCTATCAGGTTAGTGGTGAGTACGCGATGCTGAAGGCGGCCTCCCAGAATGGTTGGCTCGATGAGAGGGCCTGCGTCCTGGAATCATTACTTGCCTTCAAACGGGCCGGCGCGGATGGCATTCTGACCTATTACGCGATGGATGCAGCGGCCTGGTTAAACCGAGATTTTCCATTAGGACGGAATCAGGGCGAATAAATGGGTGTGAATTTTGCTGGCAAATCGAATGATTTTGATGCGTCCCATAAGCCTTGTATCCAAGTTCGCTGCTTCATTGCCACAGCAAGA
>Ga0209553_1000134_pt1 | contig 35839 bp, 29 predicted proteins | sample LauGreFBDMM110DN_2_FD_188217 | JGI IMG/M metagenome (GOLD analysis project Ga0209553, IMG submission 188217) | Freshwater lake microbial communities from Lake Michigan, USA - Fa13.BD.MM110.DN (SPAdes) (version 2) | ecosystem: Environmental > Aquatic > Freshwater > Lake | place: Lake Michigan...
GTCCCCACGTGATAAAGAATGGAGTCCAGTCGATATATTCAACCAGTTCCCGCAGGGGATACTGCGTCAGCACTTTGGTGCCAACGAATTGGGGTTTTGGCGGTTGGTAGTTATCCCATTCGGCACGCAGGCGATTGCTATTCGCCGTCTGCAAATTCAGCAGTTGCCGTTTCTTGTTGCGGTTCGCGGTACGCTCACGAATTTCCACATATTCCTGACGAATGGCCGAGCAGTAATCCGCTTTATTCTCGGCGTTCAGCAGATTGCTCACAACCGTGACGCTGCGCGAGGCATCCGGTACATAGACGGTGCTGTCATTCTTGTAGTTCTGTTCAATCTTGACTGCCGTGTGTGCCTTCGACGTGGTGGCGCCGCCAATTAGCAGCGGTATTTTGAAACCGAGTCGTTGCATTTCACTGGCGACGTGCACCATTTCGTCCAGCGAAGGAGTGATCAAGCCGCTGAGGCCGATAATATCGACCTTTTCTTCCAGCGCAGTTTTCAGGATTCGCTCGGAAGACACCATTACGCCCAAATCGATGATGTCGTAATTATTGCAGCCAAGTACCACCCCCACGATGTTCTTGCCAATATCATGGACATCGCCTTTTACCGTGGCGAGCAGGATCTTGCCTTTGCTTTGGATGGCACCGCCAGCTTTATCCGCTTCTATATAAGGCAGCAAGTAGGCAACGGCCTGTTTCATTACGCGCGCGCTCTTCACCACTTGCGGCAGGAACATCTTGCCACTGCCGAAGAGGTCGCCGACTTGATCCATGCCGCGCATTAACGGGCCTTCGATTACATGTATCGGTTTGTCTGCTTGCTGGCGAGCCGCCTCGGCATCGGTCTCGATGAATTTGGTAATGCCTTTGACCAGCGCATAGGCCAGCCGATCCTCCACGGATAGCTCCCGCCAGGACAAGTCTTCTACCCGTTCAACTCCGGCGGAGCCACTGGTCGCCTGCGCCACTTCCATGAGTTTCTCTGTCGCTTCGGGATTACGGTTGAGAACGACATCCTCCACCGCTTTTTTCAGTGCAGGCTCGATATCATCGTAAACGGCGAGTTGGCCGGCATTGACAATGCCCATGGTGAGGCCAGCTTTGATCGCGTGGTACAGGAACACGGAATGAATCGCTTCCCGCACAATGTTGTTGCCGCGAAATGAGAAAGAAACGTTGCTCACGCCACCGGATATGTGAGCGTGCGGCAGGTTCTTTTTGATGAATTTGCAGCTGTTGATAAAATCCACGGCATAGTTGTTATGTTCTTCGATGCCAGTGCCAATGGCAAAAATGTTTGGATCGAAGATAATATCGCTTGGGGGAAAATCAAGCTTCTCGACCAGCAAATCATAACTGCGTTTGCAGATGGCATTCTTGCGCTCCAGTGTGTCGGCCTGACCGGATTCATCGAAGGCCATAACAATCACGGCTGCGCCATATTTTTGGCACAGCCTCGCCTTGACCAGGAAATCTTTCTCGCCTTCTTTGAGGCTGATGGAATTCACCACTGCCTTGCCTTGAACGCATTTCAGTCCGGCTTCAATGATGTCCCACTTGGAGGAGTCGATCATCAGAGGTACTTTGCTGATATCAGGTTCTGAGGCGATCAGTTTCAGGAACTTGACCATGGCCCCCTGGGAATCCAGCATGCCTTCGTCCATGTTGATGTCGATGATCTGCGCACCGGACTCAACTTGTTGACGTGCTACTTCCAGAGCTTCGTCATATTTCTCGCCGCGAATCAGATCTGCAAATTTTGTTGATCCGGTAATGTTGGTGCGTTCGCCGATGTTTACGAACAGGGAAGGCTGGTCGATGCTGAATGCTTCCAGTCCGCTGAGGCGACAGGCAGGCTGCAGAACTGGAATTGCTCGTGGCCTCAGATTTTTGACTGTCGCTGCGATTGCGGCGATATGGTCAGGAGTGGTGCCGCAACAACCGCCGACAATATTCACAAAACCCTGACGCGCAAATTCGCCGATAATTGCGGCCATTTCGTCGGGGCCCTGGTCGTATTCTCCAAATTCGTTGGGGAGTCCCGCATTGGGATGCGTGGAGACATAGGTATCCACAATCGCTGCGGTCTCTTCGATATGGGGACGCAGCTGTTCCGCGCCCAGCGCACAGTTAAAGCCGATAGATAGAGGCTGTGCGTGGCTGATGGAATTGCAAAATGCGGCTACGGTCTGACCCGAGAGTGTTCTGCCACTGCCATCGGTGATGGTGCCAGAAATCATGATCGGCAAACTAAAGCCGCGTTGTTCGAAACAATTCTGGATGGCGAAGATGGCGGCCTTGGCATTGAGGGTATCGAAAGCAGTCTCCACCAGCAAAATATCCGCGCCGCCATCTATCAAGCCATTGGCAGAGTTCGTGTAGTCAGCCACGAGATCATCGAAACTTGTGTTTCTGAAGCCAGGATCGTTTACATCGGGTGAAATCGAAGCCGTCTTGCTGGTTGGCCCCAATACCCCGGCAACGAAGCGCGGCTGCTCAGGCGTCGTCGCTGCAATTTCATCACATGCCTCACGGGCGAGCGTGGCGGCACTCTTATTCAGCTCATAGGCGAGATCTTGTAACTGGTAGTCAGCTTGCGAAGCACGCGTAGAATTAAAGGTGTTGGTTTCGACTATGTCAGCTCCCGCGCGCAAGTAGGCGACGTGGATTTGTTTGATCACCTCGGGCTGGGTAAGCGTGAGCAAGTCATTATTCCCGGACAAGTCGTGCGGGTAATCTTTAAAACGCTCACCACGAAACTGTGCATCAGACAATTTCCTGGACTGGATCATCGTGCCCATTGCACCATCAAGCACCAGAATTCGCTGTGCCAGGAGGGTGCGGAGCAAGGGTTCCCGGTTTACCGGAGTAGTTACTTTAGTCATTCACCTGTGCCTGAAAATTCACGAACATCGATGTATTGGGGGACTCTAAAAAAGTCGGCAATTCTAGCAGACCCCGTGCCTGTGTCTTGCAATAGAATAACTGAGCAATTCACTCAGGTATTCTAATTCAATTGCGAATGGAGTAATATCGGCCGCTGTCGTTTCGAGAATTGAGAGAATTACCCATGGTTAGCATCACTGAATCTGCGCAAGAATACCTGAATCAACTGCTCAAGAAGCAGAACTGTGAAGGCATTGCGGTGCGAGTTTTCATCCTGGATGCAGGCACACCTAAAGCCGAAACCTGCATTTCATTCTGTCGCCCCGGGGAAGAGAAAGGGGACGACGAAGTGAAACAATATGAAAGCTTCAAAGCCTTCATCGACCTGCATAGTAAGCCTTTTCTGGTGGACGCGGTAGTGGATTTTGCCAAGGACTCCATGGGCGGTCAGCTCACTATCAAGGCGCCCAATTCACGCCTGCCCAAGCTGTCAGACAGCAGCTCCATCGCGGATCGGGTCAATTATGTCCTGTATAACGAGGTCAATCCTGGACTGGCTGCCCACGGTGGCAATGTTACTCTGGAAGAAATCTTCGAGGATGACGTGGCGGTGCTGCGTTTCGGTGGCGGTTGCCAAGGATGTGGCATGGTCGATGTGACATTGAAGCAGGGTGTTGAAAAAACCTTGTTAACGCAGATACCCGAATTAAGGGAAGTGCGAGATGTGACCGACCACACCGTCAAGGAAAACGCGTTTTATCAGTAACTAGGCCTGGGCGGGATAATACCTGGCCAACTCTGCGTAGAGCTTGTCCTGGTAGGCGGGGTCCGCCGGATCCAGCTGTTGCATGACTTCTACCAGATATTCATTGTCCTCGCGTCCATGCCAGACTTTTTGATAACTGCCTTGTTTATAGCCGTGATCCTGTCTAAAGAAATTCAGCACATTCTTACCAACGTATTGGCAATAAAGTGCCGTCCAGTCCATTTTGCAATCTGCCATAATCGCTTCAAATATAGCTAATTCTATGCGGCGGGAAGCGGATAGGGCGATCAGCAATTCCAGCTTGTTGAGCAAGTCCAGGCTGCGGGGGATGTATTGGCGAGAATCGAACTCAATGACAGATTGTTGCTGAGCCGCTGCCAGGGATTGCTGCAGCACTGCTAATGCCTTCGATTCATTCCCGTAATTTTGCAGAAGTATTTCTGACAAGATGAAATGCCAGATATCAATCAGCTCCATCTGCAATTGCGGTAAATCCATGGCCTGCTTTTTCCACCACTTCCAACCGTGGTGTTCGATTGCTTCAGATCCTTCAATGACCACCGCTCGCAAGTACGGGTATTTGGCCGCCACCCAATTCGGGTCCACCTTTTCGTTCATGCCGGATTGCAAGCACAGCATTGTGCTCGCCTGTTCTTTAGTTAGCATGCTGAGTGGTTTCCCGGGTTGATACTAAGCCAGCAGGCCTAATCAACATTGATCGACTGGAGTTTTGCTTGCTTGGTGAGGGAGGTCAGCATCTCTTTTCTGCTGCGCAGCATGTCTTTATAGGACTTGCGGGCTGCGATTATCTCGGCATCGCTGCCATCAGAGGCGTCCAGTTCTTTTAGCCAGGCTTCCAGCACCTGAATTTCACTATTCAGTTGCTGGGTGCCTTCCTCAATGAGCTGCTTGTCAATGCTGACATTGCCCGCATCTGAGTTTTTCTGTTGTCTTGCCATGACCGATTTCTCTCGTAACCCCGCGATCCAGCGCTTTCGCGGGACTCTCAGTCTGCGCCAGTGCCCTGGAAACTGCCAACTGGATTAAATGCCGCCGTTCTGTTCCAGACTGACCACAGTACATCCTCTGCCAAGCAGAAGCACTTCAGGATGTCATAGACCTTTAGAGTGGTCAAGATTTCACATTCTGCTGCCACCACACCGAGTGAAACTCCCGCGGTGTGCAGTGATTGCCAGGGCGCCCCAATACTCAACCATGTATTTTATGTCGCTCTTTCGAATCAAACGCAGGTGGGCATAGCCAATCCCGGCATAGGGGAAATCCAGATTATTAATGGCGTCCAGATCCAGCTTGCGTAATTGAGCATTGGTCAGTTTGACGCTATCAGCGGACTTGTCATGCAGGAATTCGGCGATAGCGGCGGTTTTAAACAGGCGCGCGGTATAGCGCTCCATTGCCTCGGATTCCAGGCTGCTTGCTTTCATTTCACTGCGAGTGAGCATGCATAACTGGCTATATGCACCCCATAAAGGCAGCTGTTGCTCGCACAATTGTGCCGCTTCGGTGAAATTTCCAGCATTCTTCAATTTGGCGACGGTATCTTGCCAGGATTTAGGACTAACGCTGGCTGTTTTCGGTTTTTGAGTATTGGTTTTCGCCACTACTACTGGTTTGGGCGCTACCCGGCTTTCTGGGCGCGTATTTTCATTTTCAGGTGTGGCGGAGTCGGCACTCCTCTCGAGCGGGGGTAGGGGCACACTCCGGTCTACATTGAATTCTACTGCCATCGTCTGGTATCGGTGCAGTGCGAATACGGTCAATCCCAGCAATCCGAGTGCGAACAAGATGGATAGAAGTGCCAGCATGCGCAGTGCAATCCTGATGGTTGATGGAATTCGCGTTAAATTTCTTGCGGCGGTCGGAGCTGTCGAATACCGGATGGCCCGATACTACCAAATGAGTGGGCAGGACGCCGATGGCAGCGCCTGTGATTGCGGCAGCTACATTCATGACATGGCAAGGATTACAGCGCCGGCCGCGCCACAGCACATCGAGTTATCGCTTGACTGTGTCAGTCAAGCTTCTTAGAATCCCCCGCTGCTCGAACAGGCTGCCTGGCAGCCGTTCATTGTCCCCTTCGTCTAGAGGCCTAGGACACCGGGTTTTCATCCCGGCAACAGGGGTTCGAAACCCCTAGGGGACGCCACTTTCAGTAATACTTGGTTGCAATCACGAGTGTTGTAAGCATAAACAAGCCCGGCTCATCCCGGGCTTTTTTATTGGGATGGCGGCGTGTTTGCCATACAGGCTCGCAACAGACATACTCCGCTGCCCATAAACCTTTCCATTTTCCTAACCATCCAAGCGCAACTCGCAGCCCACCAATCACGATGACAATTGCCATTTCCATCAAGCAGCTTGAGAAAACCTATGCCAATGGTTTTCATGCCCTCAAAGGCATTTCGCTCGAAGTAGAACAGGGGGATTTCTTTGCGCTGCTAGGGCCCAATGGCGCCGGCAAATCCACCACCATTGGTGTTATTTCCACGTTAGTTACCAAATCCGGCGGCTCGGTGGAAGTGTTTGGCCGCAATGTGGATACGCACATCTACCAGACGAAGCTGGACTTGGGCGTGGTGCCGCAAGAAATTAACTTCAGCCAGTTCGAGCGGGTGCGGGATATTGTCATGACGCAGGCGGGCTACTATGGCTTGCCAAGGCAAATTGCCGCCGAACGTTGTGAGAAGTATTTGCGCAAACTGGGTCTGTGGGAGAAACGGATGGACCGTTCGCGTTCGCTCTCCGGTGGCATGAAGCGTCGTCTGATGATTGCGCGAGCTCTGGTACACGAACCTAAACTACTAATTCTCGATGAGCCCACGGCTGGTGTGGATATCGAGTTACGGCGCTCGATGTGGGAGTTCCTCACTGAAATAAACCGGCAAGGGACCACCATCATCCTCACTACACATTATCTCGAGGAAGCCGAACAACTCTGCCGCAATATAGCGATTATCGATGAAGGTGAAATAATCGAGAACACCAGCATGCGCAAATTGTTAAGCGAACTTGACTCGCAAGTCTTCATTCTCGATTCGCCCGCGGTGGTCAAGTATGATCTCGAGCTGGCAATGGAAAATGTGCAGGTGCGAGTAGTTGATGAGCACAGCATTGAAGTGACTGTCGCGCATAGCCGCAATGTAAATGAAGTTTTTTCCAGGCTGACTGAGTTAAACATTCCCATAAGCAGCATGCGCAACAAAACGAATCGTCTGGAGCAATTATTTGTATCCAGACTCAACGCCAACGAAGCCAAGAACTAGTCTATGTTTGACAATCATAAATATATTGCTTTTGAAACAATTGTGATCAAAGAGGTGCGCCGTTTTATGCGCATCTGGGTGCAAACACTGGTACCACCGGCCATAACTATAGGTTTGTATTTTGTTATTTTTGGAAATCTGGTTGGACAGCGTATCGGGGATATGGGCGGATACAACTACATGGAGTTCATCGTACCCGGATTGATCATGATGTCGGTTATCCAGAATTCCTATTCCAATGTGGTGTCCTCCTTCTTCAGTCACAAGTTTCAGCGCAGCGTTGAAGAGCTGCTGGTTTCACCGGTGCCGAATTACATCATCCTGTCAGGCTTCATTGCTGGGGGTATGGCCAGAGGCTTGGCAGTTGGAGTCATCGTCACTGCCTTATCGTTATTTTTTGCGGACCTGCACATCCAGCATCCTTTGCTGACCATCGCCGTTGTACTGCTGACTTCGATAGTATTTTCCCTGGCAGGTTTTATCAACGCACTCTATGCCAATAACTTCGATGACATTTCCATCATTCCAACTTTTGTGCTGACTCCGCTGATCTATCTGGGTGGGGTCTTTTACTCAATCCAGCTATTGCCACCTTTCTGGAAAATTGTGTCAGTCCTGAACCCGATCTTTTACATGGTAAATACTTTTAGATACGGCATTCTGGGAACTTCGGATGTCAATATTATTTGGGCATTCGTAATTCTCGGTGTGTTTTGTGTCGTACTCTACAGCGGTTGCATTGTATTGCTGCGACGCGGTACCGGGTTAAGAAACTAGCGTCAGATTTGATTTATGGCAACAAATCCGCTTGGCCAACAAAGCAGCAGTCCAACACGCTACGATGCTTCGGTGTTGTATCCCATTCCGCGCTGGCCAGCACGTTCTTTACTGGACATCGACAAAAAAATTCTGATGTATGGAATCGATCACTGGCATGCGTACGAACTGTCGTGGTTGGATAAACAGGGGTTGCCACAAGTAGCCATTGCGGAGTTTTTTTTCAATTCCAATTCTGAAAATATAATCGAATCGAAATCACTGAAACTGTATTTGCACTCGCTTAATTCAGAGCGGTTCGCAGACATTGCCCAGGTGTCGGCTCTGATAACGCAGGACTTGTCAGCAGTAAGCAAATCAGAAGTCAAAGTTACCATTCGTAATCTGGATGAAATTGATCCAGCAGACAGGCGAGCAGGGCGCTCAATCGACGCTGCTACCTTGAATGAGCCAGCAGATGAACCAGATGCGGCCCTGTTGCTTACACAATCAGAAAAGGTCGATGACGAACAACTATATTCGGATTTGTTTCGATCCAATTGTCCTGTTACGGGCCAGCCAGACTGGGCCAGCTTCGAGATTCGTTATAGTGGCAGCAAGATCGATGAATCGGGCTTGCTGACATATCTTTGCTCCTATCGGCATCATCAGGACTATCACGAGCAATGCGCGGAACGTATATTCAGGGACATCTGGCTGCAGTGTCAGCCACAGGAACTCCGCATTGGACTTAATTTCCTGCGACGCGGTGGCTTGGATATCAATGTATATCGCAGCACGGAGCCCGTAACATCGGATAGCGTCAATGCCAGATTGGTCAGGCAATAGCCAACTTGTAATAAACAGGTCACTGAGCTAGAGTTACGCCCGATTTTTGTTTCCCCGTGAATGACAGAACAAGGCATGCAATATGCCAAAAAAAATACGGTGAGGTGTCCGAGCGGTTGAAGGAGCACGCCTGGAAAGTGTGTATACGGCAACGTATCGAGGGTTCGAATCCCTCCCTCACCGCCAACTTGATTAAGTGGCCATTATTTCCCATAATCCGCCGCTGCATAGAAAGGTCTATGCTAAGATGCTTTATGGTAACTCTTGTCGGTCCCCGCGCAATGATAGGTTATGAACCCCGCCAGGCCCGGAAGGTAGCAACGGTAGTAACTGGTTCATGTGCCGTGGTGCGGCTGGCAAGAGCTACCACCCGCTTGCAGCCCCAGATCAAAAGTGACTAAGTCGACATTTCCCTACTGACGATAACAAGATGAGCTATCAAGTACTTGCCAGAAAGTGGCGGCCAAGTAACTTTTCGCAAGTGGCGGGCCAGGCGCATGTGCTCAAATCCCTGATTAATGCGCTCGATAATGGACGCCTGCATCATGCCTATCTGTTCACCGGAACTCGCGGCGTAGGCAAAACTACACTGGCGAGGATTCTCGCGAAATGTCTGAACTGCGAAGTTGGTGTCAGTTCCACACCATGTGGAGAGTGTGGTTCCTGTCGTGAAATCAGCGAGGGCAGATTCATTGATCTGATTGAAGTCGATGCTGCTTCACGGACCAAAGTAGAAGACACCAGGGATTTACTCGATAACGTACAATACACGCCATCGCGCGGGCGCTTTAAAGTGTACCTGATAGACGAAGTGCATATGCTATCCACGCATAGTTTCAATGCACTGCTAAAAACCCTGGAAGAGCCGCCTCCCCATGTCAAGTTCCTGTTCGCCACCACTGATCCGCAGAAATTACCCATAACTGTTTTGTCCAGATGTCTTCAATTCAATCTGAAGAATCTGAGTCCGCAGCAAATTACCGAATATCTTTTACAAGTTCTGCAACACGAAAAAATTGAATTCACCGAGGATGCCATCTGGCAGATTGCTGCAGCTGCGAATGGCAGTATGCGTGATGCGTTAACTCTGGTCGATCAGGCGATATCGTATTGCCAGGGCAATATCGCAACAGCGGGCGTTGTCGAGATGCTGGGAATACCCGAGCAGCAGAAGATATATGCATTGCTCACGAGCATGAGTACTGGCAAGGTAAAAGACGTATTTGCACTCATTCTCGAACTGGCGGAGCACACGCCAGACTACTTGCATACTCTGGATGGTTTGTTGTCAGCTCTGCATCGAGTGGCCTTGATGCAAGTAGTGCCGGATGCAATCGACAATAGTCTCGGTGACAAAGTGCAACTACAGTCTTTGGCCCTGACATTAACACCTGAAGATGTGCAGCTTTTCTACCAGATGGGCATTAAAGGTCGTGATGATCTCCGCCTTGCAGCTGACGCGCGCTCGGCGTTTGAGATGTTGCTATTGCGCATGATGGTGTTTTCGCCCAATTACGTCGTGCTGGATCAGCGCGCGCAAACCGGTGCATCAGCTGCAGTGGTTGCGGAAGTCGAAAAAAAAAAGACTAGACCCGCATTAGGGACAGTCACTTCCAAGCCCGTTCAACCCAAGGTTTCCTCGAGCGGTCTTGCGAATAATGATGTAGCACTGACTCCGGCAGTGGACATTCCGAAAGCCGCCAATCATGCTACCAATCCGCCACCGTTGTCGGCACTGACACACCAGGTCTGGCTGGAATTATTCAAAACAATGAATATTGGTGGCATTACCGGAAATGTTCTGGCGAATTCCGAATTGGTAAGTGTGGCAGGTAGCATTGTAAGTCTTGTACTTGATCAAACCCAAAGTGCGGTATTCAGCACTGAACTGGTTCCAAAGCTCGAGCAAGCGCTGTCGGCTTTCTTCAAAAGCGAAATCAGCGTGCAGATTAGCTGTGGTGCAGTGAGTGCAGAGACTCCGGCAATGCGCAGTCAGCGGCTGCAGCAGGAACGTCACATCGAAATGGTGAATGAGTTCGAGAGTGATGAGAACGTACAGGAATTGGTGAAACGTTTTGCAGGCACTATCGCGAAAGATTCTATTGCTCCAGTACATGAGCGGGGAAGTGAATGACAGATTTCAATGAAATACTAAAACAAGCAAAGCAGATGCAGGAGCAGTATCAGAAAGCCCAGCAGAATCTGCATAACCAGATTGTGGAAGGTGAGTCCGGCGCAGGTTTGGTGCGGGTCAAGATGTCAGGAAGACACGATCTGGTTAATGTAAAGCTGGATGACGCACTGATGAGCGAGGACAAGGCAATAATTGAAGACCTCATTGCGGCGGCAGTAAATGACGCCGTTCGGAAACTGGAAGAAGTCAATAAACAAGCGTTTGGGAATATGGCCGGCGGTTTAAAAATGCCTTAAGGTTTCAAATTTCCGTTTTAGCATTTGAGAGTATCGATGAATTCAAGCCCACTTATAGATCAACTGATAGAGGCATTTCGCTGCTTGCCTGGTGTCGGTCCCAAATCAGCTCAACGCATGACCTTGCACTTGTTGGAGCGAAATCGAGCGGGCGGACAAAAACTGAGTCAGTCCCTGATTCAAGCACTGGATAAAGTGGGCAATTGTTCCCTGTGTCGCACTCTCACGGAAGAGCCAGTATGCAGGATCTGCGCGAGCCCTTCGCGTAGTCAAAAAATTTGCTGCGTTGTTGAGTCACCGGCAGATGTATTCGCCATAGAACAATCGAGTTTCTTTCGGGGAGTGTATTTTGTATTAATGGGGCATCTGTCACCAATTGATGGCATTGGTCCCGAACAATTAGGGATTGCGCAATTGCTGGAAAAGGTGCAACAGGGTGTCATCGAGGAAGTCATTCTGGCCTGTAACTCCACCGTTGAGGGTGATGCTACGGCATATTACATTGCTGATCAGCTGCAAGGTCTGGATGTGATCGTCTCCCGTATAGCCCACGGTGTTCCCGTCGGCGGGGAGTTGGAATTCGTAGATGGCGGCACACTTACGCACGCATTTTCGGGTCGCAAGAGAATGGAAAATGCATAGTGGATTAAGCACCGCCGATGGATCGGCGATAGAATTGATTGATAGCTCGGCAGCATTTGCAGCGCTGGATAGTGAGCTTGCAGCCTGTAAGCACATTGCTCTCGATACAGAATTCATGCGAACCAACACGTTCTATCCGTTGCTGGGGCTGCTTCAGATCGCTGACCATCGCGGATGTTATTTGGTAGACCCACTGCCGATGCAGGATTCCAGATTACTTGGTGAGTTCTTGCGATCCCCCAACCATACCCTGGTATTGCATTCTTGCAGCGAAGACTTGAATTTAATGTACACCGCGCTTGATGCTGTGCCAGCTGCGGTGTTTGATACACAGCTGGCGGCAGCATTCCTGGGACTTGGTTTTAGTCTGAGTTACCAGGCGCTGGTGCATGACATACTTGGAATTGACATTCCGAAGGACGAAACGCGCTCGGACTGGTTGCAGCGACCGCTGACTGATACGCAAAAAATTTATGCTGCAACAGACGTACTGCACTTGCTGGAGCTGCGCGATTTGATGGAGGCGCAACTAAAAGCTAAAGGCATTTTTAGCTGGTTTGAAGAAGAGTGCAGGGACTTGCTCGTAGTTGCTCCACAATCTGAGCTTGCGGACAATTGGCAATTCAGCTACGCGAACATTAATAACGCCTGGCGCCTGCATGACCTGGGGCTGCAACATTTGCAAAAATTGTGCGTCTGGCGGGAACAGGAAGCAAGGCGGCGTAACAAGCCACGTAGCTGGATTGCCAAAGACGCCGACCTGATGCTGATCGCCGCTGGGTTAGCCAACGGCGTAGCTGTGAACGGGACGGCTCCTGACCTTGCTGCATTATCGGCATTGGAAGGGGTGGACAAGCATATACTGAATCGCTACGGCAGCGAGTTGGGAAAATTGCTGACGTCTGCATCGATTCCGACCATGACCATCGACCGGGAATTACTCAACAATCCGCTCTCGGTTCACTCCCGTAATAAACTGAAAGCCTGTCAGCGTATTGTGCAGGAACTCGCGCAGGACTTGACCATTGCGCCAGAGTTGATAGGCAGGAAGAAAATTATTGTTGAATTGGTCAAGGAATATGCTCAGGAAGGAGCAGTCGAATGGCCAGCAACGATCAGCGGTTGGCGACGGGCGTTGCTGGAACCGGCGCTTACGCCAATACTGACGAGCTAGCAATTGGCAGGAGATTGATATGTCTGCAACGCAAGAAAAATTTTGGGAAAAGCCACTCCAAGCCCTGACCGAGCTTGAGTGGGAAGCGTTGTGTGATGGTTGTGGCCGTTGTTGCCTTAAGAAGTTGACAGATTCAGAGGGCGAACAAATACAGTTTACGCGCGTGGTCTGCCGCTACTTTGATGAGCGCAGCAGTCGCTGTAAATGTTATGGTGAACGCACGCAACTGGTACCGGATTGTTTTAATGTGAAACAAATGGATATTGGCGCGGTAAACTGGATGCCTGATACTTGTGCCTATCGATTGCGCTTCGACGGAAAACCCTTGTTTGATTGGCACCCGCTGGTGGCGGGATCCAGGGATAAGATGCAGGCGGCCGGAATCAGTATTGGTAAACGAGTAATCTCCGAGGAATATGTACATCCCGATGGCTACGAGGAACACATCATCCGCTGGGTAAAGGCATAATGGAATCAGGTACCAATTACTGGATGCTATGGAGCATTTATTTGCTGGCCAGCGTCGCTTTTTTCGTCGTGTTCTGGCGCATCACACGTTTCAAAAGTCACAAGTGGCTAAGCCATTTACTGCGCGGCGGCATGCTGGCAGTTGCCCTGACCCCCTGGTACGCCAACCAGCAAAGCACGGTGCTGGCACCGGCACTAATGGTAGCTATGCTGGATGCGATAACAATTGGCGGGACAGCGGCTGTGCGAGCACTGGTGCCACTGGTGCTGGCGGTGCTGCTGGCGCTCGTTGTGGCCTCGGTGTGGTATGTGATTTCGGTAAAAATTGGCCGTAAAAGTATTAAAAAACAATCAGTTGCGACTAAAAACTAAGAGTCCACTTCGAAACAAAGCCAGTCCGTGTCTTCCCCCCGTGCGCATTTTCTGCTTGAATCGTGCCCCCTGACCCTCAATTATTTCTAAAAGAGTCAATAAAACAACAGCTTAGTTTCAGGAGTAGCTTATGTCTGGTCATTTCAGTTCACTGGTATTTATTATGCTGTTGGTAGGCGCTGCCGGCGGCATCATCAATTACTACACGCTTGCCACCAAGCAAATCGCCGATTTGGCCGTTATGCGTCGCTGTATCATGCTCGGCATACTGATGACCTTCCTCGTACCTTTTATTCTCAGCCTGTTTGGCAGCAGCTTGATCGTCGATAGCGAAGGAGATCCGGCACGCTTGCTCAACTATGTCGCCATCTGTCTCGCAGTCGCAATCTCTCCCCGCTTTCTGATGGTGAACCTGTCTGAGCATGTCCTCGCTGAGACGCGCGCGACTCGGGATAAGGTCGAACTTCTCCAATATCAATTGCGACAGTTGCAGGAAGAGCTGTTGCCTTTGATTGATACCGACACTGAAGATGACAGCCTAGCACCAGCTACGAGGGTCGAGCACGTAAATCCTGCAGAACTCGATTCAACTTCTTCAAAGGTATTGAAGACACTTGGTTGCGGTCGATTTATATATCGGTCGTTGCCTGGCCTTTGTCGCGAAGCAGATACCGATGAATCCACGATGATGAAAACATTGAGTTTCCTGACGCTGAAGTCACTCGCGGGCAAGATTGGCAGTCGCAAGGGCGTCAGGTGGTATATTACTGAGCGCGGTCGATTTTTCGTCGAGTCCAGCGCCTAGTATTCGAGAACTCTGCCAAACTTCTCGCAAAATTCGTTCATGCAGCTGATCTTCGCAACGAAACTTGATAGCCATGCCTGATTCCGGCACGGGCCGGTTTTTCTGTATTAATCAAACGTCGCTGTTTACAATACCGCATCATAAAAATCGCAGTGGAATAGTTCAATGAATTTTACCGGTACCGAGGATTACGTCGCTACAACTGAGTTGCAACTCGCCGTCAATGCCGCAATCAAATTGCAGAAACCGTTGCTGATCAAGGGTGAGCCGGGAACCGGCAAGACCATGTTGGCGGAACAAATTGCACTGGCACTAAATCTGCCTCTCATTCAATGGCACATAAAGTCTACAACCAAAGCCCAGCAAGGATTGTACGAATACGATGCCGTGTCCCGACTGCGAGATTCGCAGCTGGGCGAGGACAAGGTTCACGATATTTCGAATTATATTATTGAAGGCAAGGTCTGGGAGGCATTCAGATCCGAGCAACAGACCGTCCTGCTTATCGATGAGATTGACAAGGCAGATATAGAGTTTCCCAATGATTTGTTGCTTGAACTCGACAAAATGGAATTCTATGTTTATGAGACAAAACAGATTATCAAGGCGGTAAAGCGCCCCATAGTAATCATTACCAGCAACAATGAAAAAGAATTGCCCGATGCCTTTCTGCGGCGCTGCTTTTTCCATTACATCGAATTTCCTGACACCGTTACTATGGAAAAAATTGTCGACGTACACTATCCCAACATCAAGCAGGAACTGGTAAGTCAGGCAATGGATATTTTTTTCAACGTGCGGAAAATTCCCGGGCTGAAGAAGAAACCCTCAACCTCTGAGCTGATTGATTGGCTAAAATTGTTGATGGCGGATGACCTTCCCGAAGATGTGCTCAAGAATCATGATGCCAAAAAAGCTATCCCGCCGTTATATGGTGCATTGATAAAGAACGAGCAGGACGTTCACTTGCTCGAAAAACTGGCATTTATGCATAGAGCCAGCAGGTAGCAGGTAGCAGGTAGGGGTAACAATCAGCATGCTGATAAATTTCTTGATGACTTTGAAGAACGAGAAGTTACCGGTCTCGTTCACCGAGTTGTTCACATTGCTGGAATGCCTCAAGCAAAATATTATTTTCGCCAATGTCGATGATTTCTACTACCTGGCCAGAATCTGCCTGGTAAAGGATGAAAAAAATTTCGACAAGTTCGATAAGGCATTCGCAAAGTATTTCGAAAATGTCACGGCCCTGGACGACCTGTCGCTTTACCAGATTCCTGACGATTGGCTGCGCAAGCAAATCGAGTCCATGCTTTCAGATGAGGAAAAAGCCAAAATTGCCGCGCTTGGTGGTCTCGAAAAATTGCTGGAAGAATTCCGCAAACGCATGGAAGAGCAAAAAAAGCGCCATCAAGGTGGTAACAAATGGATTGGCACCGGTGGTACCTCTCCATTTGGTGCGTATGGCTACAATCCCGAAGGCATCAGGATCGGACAGGAAGGAGGGCGCAACTCACGGGCCGTTAAAGTCTGGGACAAGCGCAATTACCGCGATCTCGATGATTCTGTTGAAATTGGTACGCGCAATATCAAGATGGCGTTACGCCGGTTGCGTAAATTTGCCCGCACCGGGGCAGCTGAGGAGCTGGATATTGATGACACCATCCGCTCGACTGCGCGTAACGCGGGAATGCTGGATATCAAGATGGTGCCGGAGCGGCACAATGCCGTGAAGGTCTTGTTGTTTTTCGACGTGGGCGGCTCCATGGATCCGCATGTGAAATTGTGTGAGGAATTATTTTCTGCAGCCAGATCTGAATTCAAACATTTGAAGTATTTTTATTTTCACAATTTCTTGTATGAGTCAGTCTGGACAAAAAGCCTTCGTCGGCATGCTGAAACAACGTCCACGATGGATATAATCAACAAGTACAGTAAGGATTATAAAATCATTTTTGTAGGCGACGCGACCATGGCACCATACGAAGTGAGTCATATTGGTGGCAGTATTGAGCACTATAACGAAGAGTCTGGTGCGATGTGGATTAAGCGCATAGCTGACGCTTATGATCACCTGGTTTGGATAAATCCAACCGCAAAAGAATACTGGCAGCACAGTTACTCCATCGAGATTGTGCGCGAATTGCTAGAGGACAGAATGTTCCCGCTTTCAGTCAAAGGCTTGGAAGAAGCCATGACATTACTCACCAAATAGTGGATTGAGCACATGGAACAACTCCCTGACGATCTTCGCCCCGAACAATTCAGTTCTCTGAATGAAGTAATTGACTATATTTTCCGCGAACACGCTGCATTGCCCGCGTTCAGCTGTTTCGATCGTACATTATCCTATGCAGAGATGAAGCGTTTGAGTGATCGGTTCGCCGCTTACTTGCAACATCACACTTCGTTGCAACCAGGGGACAAGATCGCGATTCAGCTGCCTAACTTGCTGCAGTTTCCGGTGGTACTGTATGGCGCACTGCGAGCCGGTCTGGTGGTCGTGAATACCAATCCGTTATACACGCCAGCTGAGATGCTTTATCAATTTCAGGACTCTGGTGTAAAGGCAATCGTTATACTGGAGAATTTCTGCTATAAATTACAAAAAATTCTGCATGAAACCCAGATCGAAAAAGTCTTCGTGACCCAGCTCGGGGATTTGCAGAATCCGTTCAAAAGACAGGTGATGAACCTGGGCGCAAAATATCTCAAAAAGCTGGTGCCTGCGTATCAACTACCTGGCGCACTCGATTTTATGGAAGTGTTGCGTGTTCGAGAGTCGGTGCAGAAACTGGACAAGCCCGCGCGCGGCAACGATGTGGCCGTATTGTTGTACACAGGCGGCACTACTGGTCGTGCCAAAGGTGCGATGCTTAGTCATAACAACCTGATCGCAAATATGATGCAATTGCGTTCCCGTTGCTTGCTGGTGATTAGAGACAAAGTAGAGAACATTGCTGCCCCATTACCGCTCTATCATAGTTATGCGTTTCTCTTGCATTGCCTCGCGATGCCCTTCGCAGGTAACCATAATATCCTGATTACCAATCCACGCGACCTTGATGGTCTTATCAAGCTGATGGCAACTACCCGGATTAACGGTTTTGTGGGGATCAACACCTTGTATCACGCAATGCTACGCCACAAAGACTTGTCCAAATTGGACTTTTCAATGATGAAATTTTGCGGCGCAGGCGGAATGGCGATGTCAACGGCAGTAACGCAAGAGTGGAAAACAGTAACCGGTACGGAAATCCTCGAAGGTTATGGCTTGACTGAATGTTCGCCAGTGGTTGCAGTCAACATCCCGGGCAAGAACAAGCCTGGTACGGTGGGGCCAGTTGTCCCTGATACCGAGATTAAACTCGTTGATGACGCCGGCAATGAGGTAGCGCAAGGTCAGCGCGGAGAGCTTTGGGTGCGTGGACCGCAGGTTATGCTTGGATACTGGCAGCAGCCAGAGGCTACCGCGGAAATTCTGGACCAAGCTGGCTGGTTGCGAACTGGCGATTACGTTGAGGTGGATGCGGACAATTGTATATCCATCGTTGATCGCAAGAAGGACATGATCCTGGTATCCGGTTTTAATGTGTATCCCAACGAGGTTGAGGACTGGGTAAATCAGCATCCCGGCGTGCTTGAAAGTGCCGCTATCGGAGTGCGCAGCGAGGACACGGGTGAGGCTATCAAGTTGTTTGTGGTGCTCAAGAATGAGCCGGTTGCGGCAGCGGATATTGTACGGCATTGCAAACAACGTCTTACTGGATACAAAATTCCGCACGAAATTGTCTTTGTGAAAGATTTGCCGAAATCCAACGTAGGCAAAGTACTGCGGCGTGAACTGCGGGATAAGTAGCATTGCGCCTTGCCGGGGAATTAGCTACAGGCGCGTCAGGAATTGCCTGTGTTTGAAGCTGAATATGCCGAGCTTGCCAGTAGCACCTTGTGCGATCGGCATGGATTAAGTCGGAAACTGCGTGAATTGGAAAAGCAGGCACACGCTGGCCGGTCAATTGAAACCGCGCTAACAGTTCTGCGACGCGATATCTCTCGCTCCCAGCAATCCAGTCAGGCACGTATTGATGCGCTCCCCAGGCAGATTGAGTATCCCCAGAATCTGCCTATCAGTGCCAGGGTAGGGGACATCGGTCGATTGCTGCGCGAACACCAGGTGCTGATTGTCGCCGGCGACACCGGTTCCGGAAAAACTACACAATTACCCAAGGTGTGTCTCGAAGCAGGCTTCGGACGCTACGGATTGATCGGGCATACCCAGCCAAGGCGCTTAGCCGCAGTGTCAGTGGCGAATCGCATCGCCGAGGAGCTCCACTGTGAGCCCGGGTCTGGCGTGGGCTACCAGGTACGTTTCAATGAAAAAGTTTCGGAGCGCACCTATCTCAAGTTGATGACAGACGGGATCCTGCTCGCCGAAATACAGTCAGATCGATTTCTCAACAACTATGAAGTTCTGATTATCGATGAAGCCCATGAGCGTTCCCTGAACATCGATTTCTTGCTTGGCTTCCTCAAGCAGTTACTGCCCAAGCGCAAAGATCTGAAACTGATCATCACTTCCGCCACTATTGATGTCGAAAAATTTTCGCAGCACTTCGCGAATGCGCCCATTGTGTCGGTGTCTGGTCGCAGTTATCCAGTGGCGGTGCATTATGCGCCGCTTGCGGTTGAAAAAGCCGAAACCGCCGAAGAGTCAGCGCAACTGCTGGCGATTCTGCAAGCGATCCGGGAAATCGAACTGATAGACAAAGAGCGCCAGCGCAATACGGGTGACGTTCTGGTGTTTCTCAGTGGCGAACGGGACATCAGGGATACTGCAAACTTCCTGCGCAAACAACATTTACCAGACTGCGAAATCCTGCCGCTGTATGCACGCTTGCGGCACTCGGAACAGATCCGCATCTTTCAGCCACATCGAGGCAGGCGCATCGTTCTGGCAACTAACGTAGCGGAAACCTCACTTACTGTGCCTGGCATAAACTATGTCATCGACACCGGTCTGGCGCGCATCAGTCGCTATAGCTTGCAGAGCAAAGTACAACGCTTGCCGATTGAACCAGTGTCACAGGCAAGCGCGAATCAACGCAAGGGACGCTGCGGCCGACTCGCGGACGGCGTGTGTATCCGACTGTATTCAGAACAAGATTTCAATTCGCGTCCGTTGTTTACTGATCCGGAAATTCTGCGGACCAACCTTGCCTCGGTAATTCTGCGCATGAAGCATCTGCGCTTGGGAGATGCTGAGGACTTCCCATTCCTGGAAGCACCGGAACAAAAAGCCATCAACGAGGGAATTCGCTTGCTGGCCGAGCTGAACGCACTCACACCCGCACGTGAGCTCACTGAATATGGGCGCAAGATGGCGACGATTCCAGTCGATCCCAAGCTTGGGCGCATGCTGATCGCAGCGGATTCGCAGCGCTGCCTGCGCGAGTTGTTGATTATTGTCAGCGCATTGAGCAGCCAGGATCCGCGGGAAATATCACAAGATAATCGACAGCTGGCCCTGCAGCGGCTAGCCGTGTTCAATCACCCGGATTCCGATTTTCTGAGTCTGGTAAATCTGTGGGATGCGTATGAGCAGCAGCGCCAGAATCTCACACAGGGACAGTTGCGAAAATATTGCAAGACCCACTTCCTCTCATTCATGCGCATGCGCGATTGGCGCGACCTGCATCGACAGCTACTGCTAAGTTGTCAGCAATTAGGCATGAAATGCAATCAGGACAAGGCTGAATATGCGCCGGTGCACCGCAGTATTATCACCGGCTCCTTGAACCAGATAGCCTCGCTGGATGAGCGTAAAATTTACCAGGGAAACAGGAACCGCAAGTTTTCCCTGTTCAGTTCCTCGGTATTGGCTGCGAAACCACCAAAATGGATTGTAACAGGGGAGCAAATTGAGACCTCTGGCACCTTTGCCACAATGGCGGCCAAAATTGAACCATTATGGGTTGAGCAAGCCGCGCTGCATCTGGTTAAGCGTGACTACTTCGAACCCCATTGGAGCAAGTCGAGACAGGAAGTGATGGCGTATGAAAAAGTGCAGCTATACGGTTTGGTGCTGGTGGAGAAGGCGCTGGTGCGATTTGCAGTCATAGATCCGGCTGCCTGTCGTGACATTTTTATCCGCGAAGCGTTGGCCGCTGAACAGATCGAAACCACGCTCCCTTTCTACCCGCATAATCGTAAATTCCTGGCGGATCTGGCACGTGAGGAAGACAAGCTGCGGCGGCCAGAATTGATCGTAAGCGAGCGTGAAATTGTCGATTTTTATTCGGCTCGTATCCCTGACCATGTCATCTCTACGCAGCAGCTGGAACAATGGTGGCGCGAAACAGCGGCAGTCGCGCCAGACGCGTTGCTGATGACGCGCGACAACCTGCTTGAGTCCAGTGCGCTGCAGGACAAGTTAGCGGCCTATCCCGATGTTGCCGCCCTGCAACAGAATCGATTGCTAATCGATTATGTATTCGAGCCGGGCCATGCCCGTGATGGCGCCACCTTGGAGCTGCCGCTAGCCGTGCTCAATCAAGTGTCCCAGGCCGATGTAGATTGGGCCGTGCCTGGCCTGCTCCGGGAAAAGTGCATTGCCTTGTTAAAAGGGCTACCGAAAACCCTGCGCAAGAATTTCATTCCGGTGAGTGGCTTTGTTGATGAAATTATCCACAGCATGCAGCCTCAGGACGGAGAGTTGATCGATGCCCTGGTGTTGCAGGCGCGAACCCGCAAGCGAGTGGACATTGATCCGGAGCTGCTGCGGCAGGTCAGTTTGCCTAACTATCTACAGGTCAAAATCAGCGTGTGTGACAGTGCCGGAATTGAATTGGCGCTGGGGACTGATATTGCACAGTTGCGCGCGAACTTGCTGCAGGATGAGCAGTGTGAAGCAACTGCATCGCAAACAGTCCAAAACCAACATGAAACCGAAGTGACCGCTATCACAGACTGGACTATCGGTGACTTGCCAAGCGAGGTGCAGATGGGTGACGATTTGATCGTGGTCAGATACCCGGCACTGGTGGACGCAGGCGAAACGGTTTCGGTCAAACTATTTGCCGACAAGGATGCAGCAAGGCAGACGCACAGGGGCGGTTTGTTACGCTTGTACATGCTCAAGAGCGTGCAGCAACGTAATCTGCTCCGCAAACAATTCACTAGTTTTGTAAACAAGCATGCTTTGCTAGTACCAGCAGAATTTAAGAATATTGGCGAAGATGCCGTAATGACCAGCTATGCTGCGGCGTTTTCCATAGACCAGCAGGATGTGCGCGACGCGGCCGCCTTTGAACGGGCTCTGCAGGCAGGAAAGCCAGCTATCATTACCAGCGGAGAGCGGATCGAGCACGTACTGCAGCACGTGTTTGAGAGAAGTTTTAACATCAGACGCAGGTTACGGGAACTCACTGCTGCTTCACTGGAATATCTGAAAGCAGACATTGAACAGCAACTGGCAGCCTTGCTTCATGCCGATTTTCTTCTGACCACAGACTGGTACTGGTTAATGGAAATGCCGCGCTATCTGGAAGCGATTGAAGTACGGTTGGACAAGGCAGGTCAAGCGGTGGAGCGAGACAAGTCGCAAACGCTGCTGCTCCAGGATTACTGGCAGCGCTACTTGCATTTAAGTTCCCGGTCAAAGAGTCGAAACATCAATGAACTGCAGACCCTGCGCTGGATGCTGGAAGAGTTGCGAGTCTCCTTGTTTGCGCAGGGGTTGGGGACACGATTGCCGGTATCGCCCCAACGAGTAGATAAGCTATTTGCAAAAATACGCTAGTACGGAACCAGCACAATTGCGCTTCTTACGTTGTTGAACTCCCATTTCCGGAAACATGGATCAAGTATCTGCATTGAGCCAGGTAAGGCAAAAGCAAATCATGAATTTTTGTGCAGTTGGATCATCACATTGAATAGAAAGTACACAGGTGGTAATTACCGCATACCAGTTCTGGCGTTCGTAGCCATGTTCGGCCTGTGGGTTGCGCCTGCAGCAAACGCACAAACCACTGATCCCTGGCAGTCAACCAACGAACGCGTCTTCAAATTCAATGACTACTTTGACCAATTGCTGGTTAGGCCAGCGGCCCTCACTTACACCTTGTTTGTACCGCGGGTGGCGCGTCAGGGAATTGGAAATTTCTTCAGCAATCTTGACGACATCAATGTGTTCGCAAACGACCTGCTGCAGTTGAAACTGGATGATGCGCTCTCCGACTCAGGTAGATTTTTGATTAATTCCACAATAGGAATGGCAGGGGTATTCGATTTTGCTTCGGGGTTTGGTCTAACCAAGAACGAAGAAGATTTTGGGCAAACCCTTGGTCGCTGGGGAGTGGCCAGCGGGCCATATGTCATGTTACCTGTTTTTGGCGCCAGCAATTTGCGCGATTCGTTTGGCCTGGTATTGGATACCCTGTTCAATCCGCTACAGTATCATGAGCGCGAAGACTTGAAATTTTCCATGTTCCTGTTGCGCGAGACTGACTCGCGCTCCGGATTACTGGCACTCGACGATCTGATTTCGGGTGACCGCTACCTGTTCGTCAGAGAGGCCTACATGCAAAGGCGGGATTTCCTGGTGAATGACGGTCGCGTGGAAGATGAATTCGGCGGCTTTTGAAGTTATTACAAAATGCTGTCCCTGATCTTTAATTTCGTGCGAATGAAATCACTGTGTCGGACATAGATTAGTTCAGCCACTTTCCTGATCAAATGATCTTCATATTTATCCAGCTGTGAATCTGAATAAGCTACCCGCCACATGTTTTCCATCAAGCTAAGTTTTTCTTCATAGGTATAATTCACATTGATCAGCCCGGTGAATTCGTAAAGCGAGGTAGCCTGTCTGGCTTCACTCTGGGCGAGATCAACCACTTCACTCAGCTTATGCGCGTCTAACTGCAGGCTGGACTCAAGCACACCTACAAACGTTGCCATTTCCCTCGCATCCTGTGCGTGGTCGCTATTCATTACTTCGATCAGAAGTGCAGCGCATGCCAACTGGATCTTGTCGACTTGCGGCAGCTTACTCTCTGAACCAGTAGCGGCAATTGCCAGATTGGAATCGAAAAAATTTTTGATGGCTGCGAGCATGTAACAGTCTCTAGGTTGAATGATTATAGGCGCGGTGGGGCCGGTTGCTGCCGCAATCAGTTGGTAAAGGCCAGCGCGTCCAGCACTACATTTATCCCTGCATTATCCTGATGGCAATATTCGCTGAGGTGCCGTCGAAATTGCTTGCCGCCCTGCTGACCTTTGAACAGACCCATCAGGTGTCTTGCCATGTGTCGGAGCGGGATGCCGCGCTTAAGTTCCGCTTCAATATAGGGAATAAATTGCGCGAGGTAATCGCTACGGGTTTTGCTGCTCGCTGGAAGCCCGAATATTTTACTGTCGACCTCATGCAGGACATACGGGTTTTGATAGGCTTCGCGCCCCAGCATCACGCCATCTACAAATTGCAGCAGCTCCACTGCCTGATCCAGAGAGGTGATGCCCCCGTTTATAACAACACGTAAGTGGGGGAACTGTTGCTTTACCCGAAAAACCCGTTCGTAATTCAGAGGGGGAATTTCCCGATTCTGTTTCGGACTGAGGCCCTGCAGGATTGCCTTGCGTGCGTGTATAACGAACACATTGCAGCCTGAATTGGCTACTGTGCCAATAAAATCAAAGAGTTCTGCCTCAGAGTCCTGGTCATCAATACCGGTGCGACATTTCACCGTAACCGGGATACTAACCGCGTCCTGCATGCTGCGAATGCAGTTGGCGACCAGCGGCGGATCGGCCATTAAGCAAGCGCCAAATGCCCCGGATTGCACCCGGTCACTGGGGCAGCCAACATTCAAATTAATCTCGTCAAATCCAGCTGCTGCGCCGCTCTTGGCGGCATCTGCCAACTGCGCGGGATTGCTGCCACCCAATTGCAATGCGACCGGATGTTCTGCCTCGTTATGTTGCAACAAGTAATTTGCATCGCCGTGCTGCAATGCCGCGCTCGTTACCATTTCGGTGTAAAGCAGGGCACGCTGGGAGAATTGGCGCAGGAACACCCGATCATGGCGGTCGGTCCAGTCCATCATGGGTGCAACACAAAATTTATGCGTGTAATCAATCACAGTTCAGGTTGGGACCAGTTGAGTTCAAAGCAGGGTAGTTTCAATTAATGCAGCAATGAATTCGGCGCATTTTGAAATATACGGTACCGCGTGCAGCTTGCAAGGGGCAGCATTGTTATAGATCGGGAAACAGTTAGTCAAGTCGTTATATGTCACGCAATGACGGCATAGGAATCATGTCACAATCGCGTATAATCGGCGCCTATCCGGATTTTCAAACTCCTATTCCTTCAAGGTTTTCAGCAGTTAATTCCTAAAATGAGTCAAATCAGAACCCGCATTGCGCCTTCGCCAACTGGCGACCCTCACGTAGGCACAGCCTATATTGCCCTGTTTAACCGGTGTTTCGCGCACAAACATGGGGGCAAATTCATTCTTCGCATAGAAGACACTGACCAGCAGCGCAGCTCAGCAAGGTCAGAGCTGGATATTCTTTCATCATTGCAATGGCTTGGCTTGCAATGGGATGAAGGGCCGGGCTGTGAAGGCGAATTTGGACCCTATCGACAGAGCGAGCGCACCTCGATTTATGCGCAGCAGATCAAGACCCTGCTGGCCACTGGCGCTGCATTTCATTGTTTTTGCACTGCTGAGCGTCTGGACGCGCTGCGACAACAACAAATGCAGGACAAGCAAGCGCTGGGATATGACGGGCATTGCCTGCAGCTGACGGCAGCAGATGTGCAATCGAAATTGGCGAGTGGTGCTGAGCACGTGATTCGCATGCGGATACCCACCGAAGGTAACTGTGAGTTCAATGACTTGTTGCGCGGTAATGTCACTATCAACTGGTCGCAGGTTGATATGCAGGTACTGATCAAATCAGACGGCAGACCGACTTACCATTTTGCCAATGTTGTAGATGATCACCTGATGGAAATCAGTCATGTCATTCGCGGCGAGGAATGGATTAATTCCACGCCAAAACATATTTTGTTGTATCAATATTTTGGCTGGCAGGCACCTATATTTTGTCACATGCCGCTGTTGCGTAATCCAGACAAGAGCAAGTTGAGCAAGCGCAAGAATCCTACCAGTATCCGTTATTATCAGGCTATGGGTTATCTGCCGCAGGCTCTGCTCAACTATCTCGGTATGATGGGATGGACGATGCCGAATGCCCAGGAAAAATTCACACAGGACGAGATGAAAGAGAACTTCGATATATCTCGCGTTTCACTCGGTGGACCGATTTTCGATATCGAGAAACTGGACTGGCTGAACGGCAAATATATTCGGGAAGATATCAGTAACGAGCAGTTCATCATCCAATATGCCGACTGGGCATTCAACAAGCAAAGGATGTTGAAGATCGTGCCCCTGATAAAACAGCGGGTGGAGCGTTTTACAGACGTCGCAGATATCGCCGCTTTTTTTGTAAGTGGAATTCCAGAATTACAACAAGCGCACTATGCCCACAAACAATTGACTGCTGAAATAATGGCGAAGGTTTTGCAATTCTCACTCTGGCAACTGGAACAATTACCGGAATGGACGCGAGATGATATTGAGCAATGTTTGCAGAGTCTCGCCGGCAAGCTGAATCTGAAAATCAGGGATTTCCTGTTCCCCTTGTTCGTAGCCATTACCGGTAAACCAGTATCCACATCAGTAATCGAGGCCATCACGATTTTGGGCATCGACATAACCCGGGCGCGCCTGCGTGCCGGTATCGATGTGCTTGGCGGCATTTCCAATAAGCAATTAAAAGTGCTGGAACGGGAATATAGGGATTTGGCCTGATGCGGCCGATTGATTGACAGTGCAGGGACCTGTGCATAGAATGCGCCTTCCCTGTATTCCTGCGATTTTGGGGCCTTAGCTCAGCTGGGAGAGCGCGACGCTGGCAGTGTCGAGGTCATCGGTTCGATCCCGATAGGCTCCACCAATTCCATTTGAGCGCGAATTCCTCCCGGCAGTACCAACCTTGCTAACCCGGGTAATCGCGCTTCGTCTTTCCTTTATAGAGCTGTCGCGGGCGTCCGATTCGATAGGGACTACTTAGCATCTCATTCCAGTGAGCGATCCAGCCAGGGGTTCTGCCGGTCGCGAAAATCACAGTGAATAAACTGGTCGGTATGCCGATTGCTTTCAAAATAATGCCGGAGTAGAAGTCCACATTTGGATACAACTTGCGTTCGATGAAATATTCATCTTCAAGCGCAATTTTTTCCAATTTGCGAGCCACTCTAAAAAGTGGGTCATCAGTTCCCAATTCATCCAGCACTTCATCGCAAATCTGGCGCATGACTTTCGCGCGTGGATCGAAATTCTTGTAAACACGGTGACCAAAGCCCATCAAGCGGAAAGAGTCATTGGGATCTTTCGCGCGAGCGATGAAATCGTCGATGCGGGATTCGTCTCCAATCTTGTTCAGCATGCGCAACACTGCTTCGTTGGCGCCGCCATGTGATGGGCCCCATAACGCGGCAATGCCGGAAGCGATGCAGGCGTAGGGATTGGCACCACTGGATCCTGCCAGGCGCACAGTCGATGTTGATGCGTTCTGCTCGTGGTCGGCGTGCAACAAGAAAATAGTGTCCATGGCCTTGGCCAGGGTCGGGCTTACCCTCGGTTCCTCACAAGGGGTACTGAACATCATGTGCAGGAAACTTTCAGTAAACGCCATGTCATTGCGCGGGTACATGTAGGGCTGGCCAATGCCGTGTTTGTAACACATCGCCGCGAGAGTTGGCATTTTCGCGATTATGCGATGCGCAGCCATCATGCGATGCTGCGGATCATCAATGTTCAAGGTGTCGTGATAAAACGCAGAAAGCGCACCGACAACTCCGCACAGCATCGCCATTGGGTGGGCGGTGCGTGGAAAACCGCGGAAGAATTCGTGAATCTGCTGATCCACCATGGTGTGGTAACGAATGCTGGTTTCAAAGGTGTCTTTTTCAATAGGGTTAGGTAGCTCACCATTGAGGAGTAAATAACAGGTTTCCAGAAACGTGGACTTCTCAGCAAGTTGTTCAATCGGATAACCACGATGCAGCAGTATGCCTTTGTCGCCATCGATGTAGGTGATTTCGGAGTCACATGAAGCGGTAGAGACGAATCCTGGGTCATAAGTGAAGATACCTTCACCCGCCAGACTGCGCACGTCTAACACATCAGGGCCAGTGCTGCCTTCGTAGACGGGAAGTTCAAATGCTTTCTCAATCCCATCAATGGTTAACCGGGCCTTTCTTTCGCTCATGCCAAACTCCTGTGAGATCTCTCATTCGGATACAGATTTAATGTCCGGGATTACAACCAGTAGATGGTTGCTGATGGGTTTTTAAGGTCCAGATCCGGCATGCGGATAGGGACGGCAATACTAGGTAGAGAGCTAGGCTTTTGTCAACTTTATGTCAGTCCATACAGTCTCTTAAGTCGCCTTTGCAGGGCACGTGGCGACGGGTTTGCACAGGCGCGCTGCAGTAATGAAGAGGCTGGTTGTAAGACCGCTTAGGCCGCGCTTTTCGGAGTAGTGACAAAGCATTGTCATTATTCCTTTCGTGAGCTTAACTTTTATTGTAAACCCGGTCCGCACGGAATATACTTCCGGGCGTTGGAAATTTCCAAATATTGTAATCAATTCAATTAGTTTGCGCATTCCCGGTTCGGTGGGACGAGGGCTTGTCCCGGGTACTCGAATGGCTTACGGAACAGGCTGAAAGTGAAAGATACCAGACCGAAAAACCTCAATTTATTCGCAATTAAGTGGCCGCTCGCGGCCATCACGTCCATTGCCCATCGTATCTCCGGCATCTTTATTTTCATCGGCGTTGCTATCCTGCTGTATTTGTTAGAAGTTTCGCTGGAATCGGCGGCCGGTTTTGACTTCGTGCTGGAGTTGTTAGCTAAGCCACTGGTGAAGTTGCTGGTCTGGGCAATAGTTGCCGGCTTGTTGTATCACCTGATCGCGGGCATCAAACATTTGCTCATGGATTTCGGCATCGGCGAGTCGAAGCAGGGCAGTCTGCGTGGCGCGCAGCTCACAATTCTGTTTGCCGTTATCGCCATTGCCGTAGCAGGGGTATGGATATGGTAACCAATGTAACCAATTTGGGACGCTCAGGCCTCGGTGACTGGCTAATACAGCGGTTCAGCGCCGTCATTCTTGCCGCCTACACATTGTGCATACTGGGCAGTTTCCTGGTGCATCCGGAGATGGACTATCTGCAATGGCGTGCAATTTTTGATTCCACGGCGATGCGTTTCTTTAGCGTCATCACCGTGCTCGCACTCTGTGCGCATGCCTGGATAGGTATGTGGACTATTTCAACCGACTATCTGACTTCCGTGCAACTGGGGTCACGGGCAACAGTTTATCGAATTCTATTCCAGGCAGTGTGCGCACTTATCACAGTCGTATACCTGTTATGGGGTATTCAGATTTTATGGTGATATAAATGAGCGGTATGCGCAGTATTTCATTCGATGCAGTGATCGTGGGTGGTGGTGGTGCCGGTATGCGGGCAGCCCTGCAACTGGCCCAGTCGGGTTATAAAACGGCAGTAATTTCCAAGGTATTTCCAACTCGTTCCCATACTGTGTCTGCGCAGGGCGGGATTACATGTGCTATCGCGAGCGACGATCCGGATGACGATTGGCGCTGGCACATGTACGACACCGTGAAAGGTTCGGACTACATAGGCGACCAGGACGCAATCGAATACATGTGCAGCGAAGGACCGCAGACGGTCTATGAACTGGAACACATGGGTTTGCCTTTTTCGCGCACCGAGAACGGGCGTATTTATCAGCGACCATTTGGCGGGCAGTCGAAAAATTTTGGCAAAGGCGGCCAAGCCGCGCGCACATGTGCTGCTGCCGATCGAACCGGACATGCCTTGCTGCACACACTTTATCAAGGCAACCTGAAAGCAAACACCGTATTTTTTAACGAATGGTACGCAACTGACCTCGTCAAGAATCAGGATGGGGCAATCGTTGGCGTAATTGCCATTTGCATCGAAACCGGTGAAACCGTGTTGGTGAACAGTAAGGCCACGGTATTCGCCACCGGTGGCGCCGGGCGGATTTACGCATCCACGACCAATGCCCTGATCAATACAGGTGACGGTGTGGGCATGGCATTGCGCGCAGGTTTTCCGGTGCAGGACATCGAGATGTGGCAGTTTCACCCGACCGGAATTTACGGCGCTGGTACTTTGGTCACAGAAGGTTGTCGAGGTGAGGGCGGCTATCTGATTAACAAGGACGGCGAGCGCTTCATGGAGCGTTATGCCCCGAATGCAAAAGATCTCGCAGGACGCGATGTCGTCGCGCGTTCGATGATTCTGGAAATACTTGAGGGGCGTGGCTGTGGTGAACATGGCGATCACGTCATGCTCAAGCTGGATCATCTTGGAGAGCAGGTACTGAATTCCAAGCTGCCGGGCATTCTCGAGTTATCACGCACATTCGCGCATGTTGATCCGATCAAAGACCCAATTCCGGTAGTACCTACCTGTCATTATATGATGGGAGGTATTCCAACCAATATTCATGGCCAGGCCATAACTCAAGATGCACTGGGAAATGATCACATTGTGCCGGGCCTGTTTGCAGTGGGCGAGGTTGCCTGCGTTTCTGTGCACGGTGCCAATCGCCTCGGTGGCAACAGTCTGCTGGACCTGGTGGTGTTTGGACGTGCGGCTGGCAAGCATATCCAGATGATGCTGCAGCAGGGCATGGAGCAGCGTAAGGCCTCTGACTCCGACATCGCTCAAGCCATGTCCAGATTGGATCGCTTGAATAATTCCAAATCCGGCGAGAGTGTCGCGACTTTGCGAGCAGCCTTGCAGGACATCATGCAAAAACACTTCGGGGTTTTTCGCAAGGGTGAATTTATGCAGGAAGGCATCGCGAAGTTAAAAGTTCTGCGTGAACGTATTGGTAACGTGGAATTGCAGGACAAGAGTAATACGTTCAACACTGCGCGCATCGAAGCACTCGAACTGGAAAATCTGTTTGAAGTGGCGGAGGCAACAGCAATCGCAGCGGAGGCCCGCAAAGAGAGTCGCGGCGCTCACGCACGCGATGATTTCCGGGATCGGGATGACGCCAATTGGCTGTGTCACTCAATGTATTTCCCGGGTGAAAAAAGAGTGGGCAAGCGCAGCGTCAATTTCGCACCGAAAACAATGCCAAAATTTGAACCCATGACTCGAACTTATTAGTTCGAAAATTACCCAACCAGCCTGAACAGACCAAGGTGAACCGTGTTAGTTAGCATTTATCGTTACAACCCTGATACTGATGCAAAACCGGTAATGCAGGATATTGAAGTAGACCTGCCAGCAGGCAAAGACCTGATGGTGTTGGACGTTTTGGAGTTGGCGAAGAACAAAGATCCTTCGATCACTTACAGACGGTCTTGCCGTGAAGGCGTGTGCGGTTCTGATGGCATGAATATCAATGGCACTAACGGGCTGGCCTGCATTACTCCGATTTCCGTTGCTGTGAAGCCTGGCAAGAAACTGGTGTTGCGGCCATTGCCTGGATTGCCGGTTATCCGCGATCTGGTAGTCGACCTGACCATTTTCTACAAGCAATTCGAGAAAATTAAACCCTACCTGATCAACGATACACCTGCACCGGCGATTGAGCGGTTGCAGTCACCGGAAGACCGGGAAAAACTCGACGGACTTTACGAATGTATCCTGTGTGCCTGTTGCAGCACGAATTGCCCTTCATTCTGGTGGAACCCCGACAAATTTATTGGCCCGGCCGGATTGTTGCAGGCATATCGATTTCTGGCAGATAGCCGGGACACGGCAACAGCCGCGCGTCTGAGTGAACTCGATGATCCGTTCAGCGTATTCCGGTGCCGTGGCATCATGAATTGTGTCGCTGTTTGTCCAAAAGGGTTGAACCCAACGCGCGCCATTGGCCACATTCGTTCTATGCTAATTCAACAAGGAACTTGAAATAGCGTCATGTGTTTTTTCAAGTGGCAAATTGTATCCGTGCTGCATCTGACAATCTCTGAGAGCTCATCATGCAAAGAAGTATAAGAGAGCTGATGTTAAGTACCGGTCATCTGTCCGGTGCCAATGCAGATTATGTTGAGGCATTATACGAAAGCTTCCTCACAGATCCAGAATCAATACCCAGCCAATGGCGCGACTATTTCATGGCGCTGCCGCCTGTTAACGGAGATTCGCATCAGGAAATTTCCCACGCCAGGATTCAAAAAGAATTCAAGGCAATCGGCAAGGTAAGTCGATTCGCTCCCGTAGTCAGCAATGATACGGTCATCAATTCAGAGCATGAGCACAAGCAGGTACAAGTATTGCTGCTCATCAGTTCCTATCGGGTGCGCGGACATCAAAAAGCCAGACTGGATCCACTCGGTCTGATGCACAGGGAGCGGGTGCCTGATCTGGAACTGGAGTTTCACGATCTTTCGCCAATAGACAGCTCTACAATTTTTCGCACAGGATCCTTGTTCATCAAACAAGACAAGGCGCCACTACGTGAAATCGTTGCCATTCTCGAGCGTATCTACTGCAACTCGATTGGTTATGAATTCATGCATATTGTTAACCTCGAAGAGAAGCAATGGATTCAACAGCGCATAGAAAGTACAGATGGCTATTTTGTCTTCGATAATGAGGTCAAGCGCCACCTGTTGGAGCGATTGTCGGCTGCCGAAGGATTGGAAAAACATCTCGACTCCAAGTATCCGGGCACCAAACGTTTCGGTCTCGAAGGTGGCGAAAGCCTGATTCCGTCGCTGGATGAACTGGTGCAACGCTCCGGCAAATATGGAGCGAAAGAAATTGTGCTCGGTATGGCGCATCGCGGTCGTCTGAACGTGCTCGTCAACATACTAGGGAAGAATCCCGCCGACCTGTTTGACGAATTTGAAGGCAAGGCAGTGTACAAAAGTTCTGGTGACGTCAAGTATCACCAGGGATTCTCCTCCAACATCATGACTGCTGGCGGTGAATTGCACATGGCGCTCGCCTTCAATCCCTCACACCTGGAGATCGTTGCACCGGTAGTGGAAGGTTCAGTGCGCGCCCGTCAGATTCGCCGCAACGATCATGCAGGGAAGCAGGTTGTCCCCATCATCATTCATGGTGATGCCGCTTTCGCAGGCCAGGGTGTGGTCATGGAAACTTTCCAGATGTCCCAGACTCGCGCTTACTCGACCGGCGGCACGGTGCATATCGTCGTCAATAATCAAGTGGGCTTCACTACCAGTCGTCAGGACGATGCCAGATCGACCGAATACTGTACCGACGTAGCGAAAATGGTGCAGGCCCCGATTTTTCACGTCAATGCCGATGATCCAGAAGCGGTATTGTTCATTACCCAACTGGCGCTGGATTTCCGTTATAAATTCCGCAAGGACGTCGTCATTGACCTGATTTGTTATCGACGTCGTGGTCACAACGAAACTGACGAACCTTCCAGCACCCAGCCACTGATGTATGACGCAATCAGGGGTCACAAATCCACTCGTGTGCTGTTCGCTGAAAAGCTGGCGGCAGAGAGTGTCATCAGCATTGCAGAGTCTGATGCAATCAATACCAATTATCGCACGGCGCTGGATACTGGTGAGCACGTCGTAAAAAGTCTGGTTAAAGAGCCTTCTATCGAGCTGTTCGTCGACTGGTCACCCTATCTGGGGCACGACTGGGTGTCTTTTTTCAATACCTCCATGTCTAAGAACATACTGCAGGCGATGGGCAAGAAATTGCTCGAACTTCCCAAAAACTTTACTCTGCAAAGACAGGTTAAAAAGATCTTCGATGATCGTGCGAGCATGGCAGCAGGGGAAATACCGGTAGACTGGGGCTTTGCAGAAACCCTCGCCTACGCAAGTATTCTGGCGAGCGGCAACAAGGTGCGGATTACCGGACAGGATGTGGGACGTGGCACGTTCTCTCACAGACATGCTGTGGTCCATGACCAGAAAACCGGTGAAGCCTATATACCGCTGCAGAAACTTTATGAAAACAAGGCACGTTTCACCATCTATGATTCTCTGCTTTCGGAAGCGGCGGTGCTGGCGTTTGAGTATGGTTACGCAACTACGACTCCAAATGCACTTATCATTTGGGAAGCACAGTTTGGTGACTTTGCCAATTCGTCCCAGGTAGTTATCGACCAGTTTATCGCCAGCGGTGAAAATAAGTGGCAGCGACTGTGCGGACTCACGCTGTTGTTACCCCACGGCTATGACGGTCAGGGTCCGGAACATTCGTCAGCCAGACTTGAACGCTTCCTGCAACTGTGCGCGGAACATAATATCCAGGTATGCGTGCCGACGACGTCGGCACAAGTTTTCCATATGTTGCGCAAGCAGGTGTTATGTCCGGTGCGCAAACCGTTGATCGTCATGTCGCCAAAGAGTTTGCTGCGCCATAAGGAATCTAGCTCGACCATGGATGAGCTGGCCGATGGCAGCTTCCAGGTCATTCTGGATGAGACGGATGATTTTAAACCTGAGTCAATCAGAAAACTGATTCTATGCAGTGGCAAGGTGTATTACGACTTGCGTCAGGAGCGTCGTGCCAGAGGAATTACTGACATCGCTATTGTACGCCTGGAACAATTATATCCATTCCCCCACGACGAGTTCGAACGCTGCGTCTTGCAATACAAAAATATTCAAACTCTCGTGTGGTGTCAGGAAGAACCAATGAACCAGGGCGCATGGTATTCCAGCCAGCATCACTTCTTACGGGTACTGAATCAGCATTTCCCGAAGATATTCCTGGAATATGTAGGCAGGGATGCGTCGGCTGCCGCAGCTGCCGGATATGCGGCACTGCATGACCAACAACAACAGAAATTTATCAATGAAGCACTGCAGTAGTTAACAATCAGCGAATGCATTGCAGGCCATGAAGTTGCAAGGACTAATCATGACAATTGAAATAAAAGCGCCAACACTGCCTGAATCAGTTCCCGATGGGACCATTGCGACCTGGTACAAGAAAGAAGGCGAACAAGTCGCAAGGGACGAACTATTGGTTGATATAGAAACTGATAAAGTTGTCATTGAAGTAGTATCCCCGAGCGATGGTGTGTTGCAGTCCATCTTGAAGCAGTCTGGTGAAACAATTGTCAGCAATGAGGCTGTTGGCCTTATTCAGGAAGGCAGCGCACCGAAAACAGCATCTGCCAAGGCAAAAAAGGCGACCAGTGCGCCTGAGAAGGGCGACGCAGGTGCCTCCAGCACGCCAGCTACAACTGCAGCCGATGATTCCGTAGTCAGCCCGGCCGCCAAAAAAATCATTGCCGAAAATCAACTTAGTGCCAACGCGATTGCTGGCAGCGGCAAAGCCGGGCGCATTACCAAGGAAGACGTTCTGAATTTTCTTGAAACGCCCGCTCCAGCGGCAACTCCTGCTATTCCGCAAGTCAGGACTGGGTCAACCCTGGGTCGACTGGAAGAGCGCGTGCCGATGAGTCGGCTACGAGCAAAAGTTGCGGAACGCCTGCTGCAAGCCAGTCAAAGTACTGCAATGCTAACTACGTTTAACGAAGTGAATATGCATGCTGTCATGGAGATTCGTAATCGTTACAAGGACGAGTTTGAGAAAGCTCATGATGGCGTGCGACTTGGTTTTATGTCGTTTTTCGTGCGCGCCTGTATCGAGGCGCTGAAACGCTTCCCGGCAGTCAATGCCTCTATAGATGGTAATGACATCATCTATCATGGCTATCAGGATATCGGCGTCGCCGTTTCGTCACCGCGCGGTCTGGTGGTGCCTGTGTTGCGCAATGCTGACATTTTGGGTATGGCCCAAATTGAGAAGGAAATTCGCGGCTTCGGCGAGAAGGCGCGCGATGGCAAATTGTCCATTGAAGAAATGACTGGCGGCACATTTACGATCTCAAATGGTGGTGTATTCGGCTCATTGCTGTCTACTCCCATTCTCAATCCACCGCAGACTGCCATTCTGGGTATGCACAAAATCCAGGATCGTCCGATGGCGGTCAATGGTGAAGTAAAAATACTGCCAATGATGTATTTGGCTCTCTCCTATGACCACAGGATGATTGATGGGAAAGAAGCGGTGCAGTTTCTGGTGACTATTAAAGATCTGCTCGAAGATCCAACCCGGCTGCTGCTGGAAATCTGATCCCTTACGAGGACGCTACAAACTAATTCTGAGATACAGCTATGACGACACAATATGATGTAGTAGTGATCGGGTCCGGGCCCGGAGGGTACGTGGCCGCCATCCGCTGCGCACAACTCGGCTTCAAAACAGCTTGCATTGAAAAATGGCTGACCAAGGAT
>Ga0209553_1000135_pt1 | contig 35806 bp, 29 predicted proteins | sample LauGreFBDMM110DN_2_FD_188217 | JGI IMG/M metagenome (GOLD analysis project Ga0209553, IMG submission 188217) | Freshwater lake microbial communities from Lake Michigan, USA - Fa13.BD.MM110.DN (SPAdes) (version 2) | ecosystem: Environmental > Aquatic > Freshwater > Lake | place: Lake Michigan...
CTGCCTGATCAGTCCGCCAGGCATGCCATCGTCGATTGGAAGTGCCTACTTCACAGCTTCCAACTGACGACATAAAAGCGGACAATTCATGTGCTTCAGAACCGGACAAGTCTAAAAACTCGCGACATCTCAGGAAGCAAACCAAGTAACTCTCCGAATAAAGCTAAAAACCCTTACCCATTCCTTGAATTGACAGCGGTGCCGAATGTTTCTATAGTCGGATGCGCTGAAATCCCCATGCATTGATCATTTCTCCTAGGAGTGCAGAAGTGAAATTACCTATACGCGTTGCGGTTACCGGTGCTGCTGGCCAGATTGGTTACAGCCTGATATTTCGCATCGCCGCCGGCGACATGTTAGGTCAGGATCAACCTATCATCCTGCAGCTCCTCGATATTCCCCAGTCACAGCCCATGCTCAAGGGAGTGGTGATGGAGCTAGATGATTGTGCATTTCCGCTGCTAGCGAGCGTGATTGCGACTGATGACCCCAAAATTGCTTTCCGTGATGCACGCATTGCCATGCTGGTAGGAGCACGCCCCCGCAGCAAAGGCATGGAACGTAAGGACCTATTGGAAACCAACGGTGCAATATTTAGCTTGCAGGGAAGGATTCTAGATGAAGTAGCTAGCCGAGATGTCAAGGTTCTGATAGTCGGCAATCCCGCCAATACCAACGCTTATATCGCGATGAGCAATGCGCCCAGCTTGAAGCCAGGAAATTTTTCGGCGATGCTTCGACTCGACCACAACCGAGCCTTATCACAAGTCGCGGCTAAACTGATTCAGCCAGTTTTAAGTATCCATAGAATGGCGATATGGGGTAATCACTCGACCACTCAATACCCAGACTTGAATCATGCTGAACTTGCCGGCCAAAAGGTTACTGAACTGATTAATGACCCGGCATGGGTGGAAAACTATTTCATTCCGACCGTGCAAAAGCGAGGCTCGACAGTTATCGAAGCGCGCGGGTTATCAAGTGCTGCCAGTGCTGCCAATGCAGCGGTCAGTCATATCCGTGACTGGGTCTCCGGCACCCCGGAAAATGATTGGGTATCGATGGGTATTCCTTCAGATGGAAGCTATGGTATCCCTGCAGGTGTAATGTATGGTCACCCTGTTACCTGCCGAGATGGTGTTTACGCAATTGTCCAAGGGCTGCAAATAAGTGACTCTGGTAAGGTAAGAATGCAGGCAAGTTACCAGGATCTCCTGGGAGAACGCGAATCAGTGAGGCATCTACTGGGGTAGAAGAATCTCTATATTTCGTTGAATATCTGTTTTAACCTCTTTTCACTTACGCAGTTAAGAGTCCACACCTCCTCGAACACCTATGACCATATCCTCCGCTGGCTCACGTTTTCGTGCTGCACTTGCTGCTGAGAAGCCCCTGCAAGTAGCCGGTTGCATTAATGCTTACTGCGCTCTCATGGCAGAGCGCACTGGTTTCAAAGCAATCTATCTCTCGGGTGGTGGCGTGGCGGCAGCCTCCTTGGGTGTTCCCGATCGAGGCATCTCGACATTAGATGATGTATTAACCGATGTTCGGCGCATTACTAATATTACTAATCTACCATTGCTGGTAGATGCGGATACCGGATTTGGTGAGACGAATGCTGCGATTGGAATTGGTCACACGGTGAAGTTACTGATTAAATCGGGAGCGGGAGCGATGCACATCGAAGATCAGGTGCAATCCAAACGCTGCGGCCATCTACCCGGAAAGGCGATCGTAAGCAGAAGTGAAATGTTAGGCCGTATCAAGTCTGCTGTTGATGCTAGAACTGATCCTGACTTTGTCATCATGGCACGGACCGATGCACTAGCGATAGAGGGGTTGCAGTCCGCCATCGATCGGTCTTGCGCCTATGTCGAAGCAGGTGCAGACATTATATTTCCTGAAGCGATGACCAAGCTCAATATGTACCGGCAATTCGCAACTGCGGTAAAAGTACCTATCCTAGCGAACATCACCGAATTTGGCATAACCCCTCTCTATACTGTATCGGAGCTATCTGATGCAGATGTCTCGTTAGTGCTCTACCCCTTGTCCACATTTCGTGCCATGAGTGCTGCAGCTCTCAAAGTATACCAAGCAATACGCCATGAAGGCACGCAAAAGAATGTAATTCACACCATGCAGACCCGTGCTGAACTATACGATCTGCTGAATTACTATGCACTAGAGCAAGAGCAAGATACTTTGTTTCCTGGTGACTCTTAAAAAATCTAGAAATGATTGAATCCAGCGGCACCCATGCCATCAAAAGTAAGAAATCTGTGACACTATCAGGCGTAGTGGCTGGCAATACTGCCATCTGCACTGTTGGCAAGACCGGTAACGATCTACATTACCGCGGCTATGACATTCTAGATCTTGCTGGGGGTTGCGAATTTGAAGAAGTGGCCTATTTGCTGGTGCATGAGAGGCTACCTACGCTAGCAGAACTCGCTGCATACAAGGTGAAGCTGAAAAATCTTCGCGACCTTCCTGCAAGCATCAAGACCATCCTAGAAAAAATTCCAGCATCGGCCCATCCAATGGATGTCTTGCGTACCGGTGTATCTGTACTCGGCACAATATCGCCAGAAGAGACAAATCACTATAGCAATGGAACACGTGATCTGGCTGACCGCCTACTGTCCTGTCTAGGCTCGATGCTGATTTACTGGTATCAGTATGTTCGTAATAACCGTCGTATCGATCTGGTGACTGACGACGATTCGATTGGGGGCCACTTCCTACACCTACTTCACGGCCAACCTCCACCGAAGCCATGGGTCAAGGCGATGCATACCTCATTGATTTTGTATGCAGAACATGAATTTAATGCTTCCACATTCGCCGCTCGCGTGATCGCCGGTACCGGAGCGGATTTCTACTCTGCTATCACCGGCGCCATTGGTGCACTTGGCGGACCCAAGCATGGAGGAGCGAATGAAACTGCTTTTGAAATTCAAAAGCGCTATACAAACGAAGATGAGGCTGAGACCGATATACTCCGGCGTGTTGCAGACCGCGAAATAATTACCGGTTTCGGGCATCCGGTATACACCATTGCCGATCCACGAAATAAAGTTATCAAAGAGATCGCAAGGGAGCTATCAGTAACTGCGGGTGATTTGCAGATGTATAACATTGCGGCAAGACTGGAAGAAGTCATGTGGGATAGCAAGAGAATGTTCCCTAATCTGGACTGGTTCTCCGCTGTGAGCTACCACATGATGGGAGTGCCAACAGCTATGTTCACTCCACTATTCGCCATCTCCCGGACCAGTGGTTGGGCTGCTCATATCATTGAACAGCGCCTAGATAACAAGATCATCCGGCCCTCTGCCCATTACATCGGGCCAGACAATCTAAAATTTATGGCAATTGAAGCAAGGCCTTGAGAAATGACTCTAGTACTTCCCACTCGATACATGCTCGCTTTAAACCATAGCCATTTAGAGCTGATGTTATTTTCCTGATCCCAGTGCTAAATTACAGCAACTAAGTGATTTTCCGTTTTTCTACAATGCCTTAACCATCCCCTCAATTACCTTCTTAGCATCGCCGAATACCATCATGGTCTTATCCATATAGAACAGGTCATTATCGAGACCAGCGTAGCCTGCAGCCATGCTGCGCTTAACTACCATTACCGTGCGGGCTTTATAGGCATCCAGAATGGGCATGCCATAGATGGGGCTTCCAGGGACATTCGCCGCTGGGTTGACCACATCATTAGCTCCTAACACCAGAACCACATCGGTATTAGAAAAATCACTGTTGATCTCGTCCATCTCCAATACCTGCTCGTAAGGAATCTCAGCTTCCGCTAACAGTACGTTCATGTGTCCTGGCATACGGCCTGCGACCGGATGAATGGCAAATCGCACATTGACCCCTTTTGCATGGAGCTTCTCAGCCAGTTCCTTGACTGAGTGCTGTGCTCGCGCTACCGCCAGCCCATATCCTGGAACGATAATTACGCTGTCTGCATTTCCCAATAAGAATGCAGCATCATCAGCACTGCCACTACGATATGTTCTCTGGATGCCATCATCGGCCGCTGCAGTTCCACCTTCACTACCGAATCCTCCGAGGATAACCGATAGAAATGGTCGGTTCATGGCCTTACACATGATGTAGGACAGAATTGCACCAGAGCTTCCAACCAGTGAGCCCGCAATAATCAGCATCGGGTTTCCGAGCGAGAAGCCGATCCCTGCTGCAGCCCAACCAGAATAAGAATTGAGCATGGAAATCACCACCGGCATATCTGCACCGCCGATTGGAATGATGATGAGGAAACCAAGTACGAAAGCAATCACTGCCATACTCGCAAAGGCTGTCCAGTTTGTAGCTTCACTAAAGAAGAACCACAGCCCACAACCAAACATGATGAGTGCCAATATGAGATTGACCGTATGCTGACCACTAAATGTGATGGGGGCACCGCTCATTCGGCCAGATAGCTTTAGGAACGCAATCACCGAACCTGACCAAGTCATAGCGCCGATGAATGTACCGAGGAATAGCTCCAGCTTGCTACCCATCGGGAGTATTGCGGGTAAACCAAACGAGACCGGATTGTTAACTGCAGCGATGGCGATAAATACAGCCGCCAGACCTACCAATGAGTGCATGAATGCAACCAGTTCCGGCATCGCTGTCATTTCTACTCGCCGAGCTACCACCGCGCCAATACCACCCCCCACTGCGATGCAGCCGAGTATCAGTGCCCAGTTCTTAGTGACAGTGAGCGTGGTGATAACTGCGATGGTCATCCCCACCATGCCAAACAAATTACCGCGCCGAGATGTGAGCGGCGAGCTTAGACCCTTCAGCGCCAGAATAAAGAAAACTGATGCGACTAGATACGCGAATGCAACCAAATTTGCAGACATTTACGCGCTTCCTTTTTTATCTTTTTTTCTGAACATTTCCAGCATCCGCTGCGTAACGAGAAATCCACCAAACACATTGATCGAAGCCAACGTTACTGCCACTGCACCCAGCCATACACCCCAATCACTTTCGAGTGGGCCGGCGGCCAGCATCGCACCCACCAAAATGATGCCTGATATCGCATTCGTCACTGACATCAGTGGGGTATGTAGTGCTGGGGTCACATTCCATACCACGTGGTAACCCACGAACACCGCTAACACAAATACCGTGAGATTGATGATGGTTGGATCAACTTCGCCGATCATAATTGCTCCTTCTTGATTCGATTAACATAAGCTATGAATTAAACCGCAAAAAATGTGACATAAAATTTATTCGCTCAAAATTAGGTCGAGTAAATACTCTATGCCTTCTTAATTATTTCCCCATCTGTACAGACTATAGTTCCGTCGACAATTTCATCTTCTCGGTCTATCTTAAATTCACCACTCTTTGCATCAAGCATCAGATTCAGAAAATTCATCAGATTGCGTGCATACAGAGCACTGGAATCGGCTGCTACCAATCCCGGCAGGTTTGAGATTCCAATAAGGTGTATGCCATGCTTGATAACAATCTTATCCAGTTCAGATAGCGGACAGTTACCACCCGCCTCGACTGCCATATCCACAATCACCGATCCAGGCTTCATTGCACGGACAGTTTCCTCTTTAATCAGAACAGGTGCTGGACGCCCTGGAATCAGCGCAGTGGTGATTACAACGTCAGCTTGCACCGCGCGATCATGCACCAATTCTGCCTGACGGCGCATCCAATCCGCAGGCATCGGCCGAGCATAACCCCCAACACCTTGCGCGATCTCACGCTCCTCATCCGTGATGTAAGGCACGTCAATAAACTTTGCTCCCAGTGACTCAATTTGCTCCTTTACTGCTGGACGAACATCTGATGCCTCTATCACTGCGCCCAATCTCTTAGCGGTAGCAATTGCTTGCAATCCCGCAACACCTGCTCCCAAGATTAATACACGTGCAGCCTTCACAGTACCCGCTGCGGTCATTAACATGGGAAAGAATTTCTGATAAATATTAGCAGCCATCAATACTGCCTTATAACCAGCGATATTGGCCTGCGATGAAAGCACATCCATGCTCTGAGCACGAGAGATTCGCGGCAACTTTTCCATCGCAAATGCTGTCAGTCCATGCGTCGCCAAGGCTGCTATACCGTCTGCCTGATGAGGCACAAGCAGTCCTAGCAATACGGCATCCTTCCGCATCATGGTGAGTTCATTGGCATCTGGGCCACGTACCTTGAGTACGATCTGTGACTGACTATATAGCTCTGCTGCACTCTTCACGATAGTCGCACCTGCAGCGCTGTAGGCCTCATCAGCAATACTCGCACCCGCACCAGCACCGGACTGAACTAGGACAACATGAAAGCCCTTGTCAGTATATTTTTTTACCGTCTCCGGCGTTGCCGCAACGCGGGTCTCTCCACCACGTATCTCTACGGGTATTCCTATATGCATTGACTATCTCTCCTATCTTTCAATATCCGGCATCATTGCGGCGACCATGCAAATACATTGCTCACCATGCCCACCAGCAACAAACCCGAGATTATAAATGAACTTGGGCATGATGCATTATCTGGATTGAGGAATTAACTCGAACCAAGCGTTATAGATCTGAGCTTAAATTCCAGTCTGATTAGATACTTTTAGGCAGTGACTGATCCAACTAGTGGTCAATTTTTCCTGTACGCTATTCTGGCGCAATCGAGATGCCAGACCACCAAAATCAACCTGATCCAGCGGTTGATCCTGATCGAAGCACGAGAATACGTAAGTAACTTCACCAGTTTCTGGATCCTTGTGAGGCTGCAAACACTGAGCACAAATTTCTTTCATCATGCATTGCATCGGGGAGTTGATCGATCCGATGGCGAAATGATCTGCTTTCAAATAAGGCTTTAATAGTGTATGCCGGGCGGCACCGACTGCCGCCATCATCCGGTCAGAACCAATGGCAATGATGCGATCGGCAGTTAGCATTGTCACCGGCTGAGCACCCAACGCACCGCTACCATAAGCCGCCATGGCCTGTACAATATTGCCGACATAACTCAGATCACCCGGACGGGAAGGCTTGAAACCGGGGGACTCATCGCAACACCACACTACCATATCTGCCGCAGCCTCAATCTCTGATACCTTGTAACGGTCGACTAGCTTCTTGTAACCTGCAAAATATAGGACCTTCGATCCCGCTGCTCGAGCCGCCGCCCCAATGGAGAACAATACTGCATTACCGAGTCCGCCTCCTACTAGAACCACTGTTTCACCCGGCAGAATCTCAGTCGGGGTACCGGTGGGTCCCATCAATACGACTGGCTCACCAGGCTTAAGCTTGGCGCATAGGTCTGCTGATCCCCCCATCTCCAGCACGATCAGAGACACCAATCCTCGCTCAACATCCACCGATGCACCGGTAAGTGCGATGCCCTCCATCGCCAACTTGGTATCGCCTTCTGTAGTCGCAAGGGCCGAGAAATTCTGAAAACGGTAGAACTGACCAGGATGAAAGCGCTCCGCTGCCATTGGCGCGTGCACCACTACTTCGATAATGTTAGGCGCGAGCCTCTCGACCTTGTGGACTGTGGGCCGCAGCTGTCCATTTAATTCAGAGAAGAACTGTCCAGTTGATTTCTTGGAGGATGGATCAACACGCCCTAGCACCCGACTGACCACTGGATATCCCTGCTTGGCGCTGGACATGGCCTTTACTACATTGCCGGAATAAGATGGGTGCAAATCACCGAAGAAACTGATAAAGCGTCCATCCTCACAACGACTCAGAAGTACCATTGAGGATTCTGGCTTTGGATTTGCATGGGGCGGATTAACCGGCAGACCCTCATCATCACAAGCAGCAAAATAACGTCCATTCAGTTTAAAATTCTTCTCATCTTCCCTCGCGAGTACCGTATTTGGCTGAGTACCTGCTGCAACTAAAATAGCACGCGCAGGCAACTCTACCTCCCCAGTTTTTTGCCATGATCCAGTCTCATCTAACGACTGGATCATGAACCCTACAGACCGCGCATGCTCCCACTGATCAGTATTGACCCTCACAGGCGTCAATCCCTCAGCAAACCAAATACCCTCTTCTAAGGCCTTCTCAACTTCTTCATGATTGAGTGTATAGGATGGGCTATCAATCATGCGTTTACGGTAAGAAATCGTCGCCCCTCCCCAAGACTGGAGGAGTTCAACGATTCGCGGATCCCTCCCCTCTTGCTTCGAAGCCTCTCGTTCAGCACGGATGGTGCGTGCATGGTTTAGAAATTCTTCTGCAATCTCACGCTCTTCCTCATCCCAAGAGCCACGAATAACTGACTCACCTTGCTCAACAAAGAGAGCTTCGTAACGGCGTAAAAACTTTTCAACCTGTACCGGGTAGTAAGCAAGCGCTTCGGTCGCTGTATCAATCGCAGTCAGACCGCCACCAATCACCACCACCGGAAGTCGCAACTGCATATTAGCAACAGAATTAGCCTGGGCAGCACCGGATAGCTGCAACGCCATGAGGAAATCAGATGCAGCACGAACACCTCTCGCCAGTCCATTTGGCAGATCGAGCACAGTGGGTCGCCCTGCACCTGCAGCCAGTGCCACATGATCAAACCCCATCTTAAATGCATCATCGGCGGTCAGGGTTCCACCGAAACGAACCCCTCCAAATAGGGCGAACTCATCCCGCCGTTCGAGTAGGAGTCTTATCAACTTAAGAAAATTCTTGTTCCACCGAACGGTGATACCGTATTCGGCGACACCACCAAAACCAGTTGGTTCACGTTCATCCAGATTCTCATCGAGTTCAGATGCATGCTGTATAGGATTGAACGGGGGCCGCTGTCCATGTTGATCCGTTCCAGAAAGATATGCTGGCAAGGGCTCGATCTTGAGACCGTCGATACCTACTACCGTGTGACCATCATTCATTAGATGATGAGCCAGGGTATACCCAGCAGGCCCCATCCCCACCACCAGCACTTTACGCCCCGTTGGCGGTTTCGGCACAGGTCTGCGCAGATCAAGCGGATTCCAGCGAGTGAGTAGGCTATAAATTTCATAGCCCCATGGCAGTTCGAGCACATCTTTGAGGGTACGCGTCTCCGCCTCTGGAATATTTACGGGCTCCTGCTTCTGGTAGATGCAGGACTTCATGCAATCGTTACAGATGCGGTGGCCAGTGCCTGCACACATTGGATTATCAAGCACAATCATCGCCAGACTGCCGATGGAGATTCCTTGTGTCTTGAGCTTCTGAAACTCGGATATACGCTCTTCTAATGGACACCCCGCGAGTAAAGCCCCGAGCTGACTCTTCTTAAAAGCCGGAATCTCTCCAGGAATCTTCTGCTTTTCTTTTAACCCTTTAGAACAGGAGTCTTTTCCTTGCTCGTGGCACCAGATGCAATAGTTTGCTTCATCCAGAGCACCGATCAGATTTGTACCTTGATCGGTCAGCGCAAAGCCCTCACGGCGGCGTAAATGATTCAGACGGTGAAGGGTATAACCGGCAGTCTGATCTGTGACCGTAGCTAGAAGATGAAGATGATCGAGCTTGGCAGGGGATTTGAACAGAACCCCGTCACGACTATGTTCGCGACCTGCCAGTGTTCTCAATGCCCATGCCGCATACAACAGAGCCACCTTGAGACGGTCTTCATTCTCAGCCTCGTTTTCTAACCACTGTGTCACCTTGGTTGCGAATACCAGCTCAGAGAAAGGCACTCCAAATTCACTCACCAGCCTTTGTTCCAGTGCGATGCCATCAGCTGCCAGAACATCCTCCTCATTCACCTTGTTCATCGCTCGCCGCTGGACGAACTGTCGCTTACAAGAATAAAGGGGTGCTAATTCGTAATGGCGAGCTGCAAGTGCGCAGACTTCAGGCTCAATGCTGAAGAGTTTGGCAACAAAATCCTCCATCCAGGGTGCAATCTCAATCAGTAGAGCAGAGTCATCCTTAGGGTCAAGCTCATCGGGATGAATGCGGGCATGATCTAGTCGGATACGAAGACCTGCATCCCCCCCTCTCAGAAAATCTAAGAATGCTTGATCGAGCTTTACGAGGCCGTCTCGGCGATAAAGATCTGCAAAGGCCATACCAAATGCCAAGACAGGAGTTGCCGCGTTAGGTCTAACAGCCGAATGCGATGCCGATTCAAGAGTTGTCATGATAATTTGTTGTCTTAATGAATAAAAAAACAGCGGGTGAATAGTCTACGGTCTATTCTGATTCAGATTGTTATACTCCTACCAACCGTCAGGCTAAGGCAATGCCAAAAAATATAAAAGCGGCAAGGTCGCTCGCCTTGTCGCTTTGCAATTCATCCGAGATTTTCTCCGGATTGTCAGTCGCGCTCATAAAATTTACAGATCATCCTTCTGGCGGGCATATCATACCGGCGGCGACCGTATTGTTGCTGGCCTCGTCAATCACAATGAAACTACCGGTGGCATGGTTACGCTGATAATCATCACACGATATGGGTTGTTGCACTTTAAATTTTACCCGACCGATATCATTCATTTTAAAAATATCCACCGATTCACGCCTCAACGTATTAACGTCGACACGATAGTCTATCTGACTCACTAACGCCTTTACAGTTCGGGTGGTGTGCTTAATCAGGTATTTGCGCTTCAAGTCGAGGGCCTGCTCTGATAACCAGCACAGCATCGCATCAAACTCCTTGAGGACCTTCGGTTTCTGATCGGCCTTGACCAGCATATCTCCTCGGGAAATATCCAGATGATCTTCAATGGTCAGTGTTACCGATTGAGGTGCGATTGCATGATCGATGAGGCCATCATAAGTGACAATCTCCTTGATGCGAGAATTCAACCCAGATGGAAGCACTGTTACAGCATCACCGACCTGAATCGAGCCAGATTCAATCCGGCCCATATACCCACGGAAATCGTGTAACTCTTCTATCTGTGGACGGCACACCCACTGCACCGGAAAACGAAAATCATCGAGATTGATGTCACGATCAATCGGGATGTTCTCCAGAAGATCCATCAGTGTTACACCTTCATACCAAGGGAGATTGTCACCCCGCTCGACCACCATATCTCCATTCAATGCAGACATTGGGATGTAAGTAATATTATCTAGTTTAAGTTCCTCAGCAAAAGCAGAGAAATCGCGGCAAATATCATCAAATATTTCGCGCGAATAGTCCATCAGGTCCATCTTATTGACCGCCACGATTAGGTGCGGAATACCCACCAGACTAGCCAAATAGGTATGCCGACGCGACTGAACCAGAACACCCTTACGAGCATCAATCAGGATAATCGCTAAGTTCGCGGTAGACGCTCCGGTCACCATGTTACGTGTGTACTGCTCGTGACCCGGCGTATCGGCTATGATGAATTTGCGTTTGGGAGTAGCAAAATAACGATAAGCCACGTCAATGGTAATACCTTGCTCGCGCTCCGCCTGTAATCCATCCGTAAGTAACGAGAGATCGACACCCTTCATCCCGCGCTTGCTGGTGGTATTGGTGATGGCGCTCAACTGATCTTCGAAAATTGATTTCGAGTCGTATAGCAAACGTCCGATCAGGGTGCTCTTGCCATCATCCACACTACCGGCAGTGATGAATCGCAATAGCTCAATGCTATCTAATGAAGCACGTTCGGTTACTGACATTTACAAGCCTTCTGGGAGTTTTGCTCGATACAAAAATTACGTGCCTCTGATCTGGGTTGACGGGGTATCATTACTTTAGAAGTACCCTTCTTTTTTGCGTAACTCCATAGACGCGTCCGAAGTCTGATCATCCATCCGTGTAGCACCTCGCTCGGTGATACGCGTCACCGCAGTCTCGGCAATAATTTCGTCGACACTAGAGGCGGTGGACTCGACCGGGCAGGTACAACTCATATCTCCTACAGTACGAAAACGGACCACAATACTCTCCGACTGCTCACCATCCTTAGGTTGTACTAGGGGGGATATCGGCAGCAAGCCACTACCTCGCCGGATCACCTTGCGGGTATGAGCGAAGTAGATGTGTGGCACCTCTAATTGTTCACGGGCAATGTACTCCCAGACATCAAGCTCGGTCCAATTGCTGATCGGGAATACACGGATATTCTCACCCGCATGAACCCGTGTATTGTATATATCCCATAACTCTGGCCGCTGATTCTTCGGGTCCCACTGACCGAACTCATCGCGAAATGAAAAAATACGCTCCTTAGCACGCGCCTTCTCTTCATCACGTCTTGCACCGCCGATACAAGCATCAAAACGAAACTCGGCAATAGCATCGAGCAGGGTCACCGATTGAAATGCATTACGACTCTGATTCTCAGATCGCAGCACCACCCTCCCCAGACGGATAGAATCTTCCATGCTACGCACGATCAGGCGTTCACCGAGTTGCTGGGCACGGCGGTCACGAAACTCGATCACCTCAGGAAAGTTATGACCGGTATCAATATGCAGCAAGGGGAAAGGGAAACGTCCTGGTCGAAAGGCCTTTTCCGCCAATCTCAATAACACAATAGAATCTTTTCCCCCAGAGAATAATAGAGTAGGATTGGCGCACTCTGCAGCAACCTCCCGCAGTATATGCATGGACTCGCTTTCCAATGCGTCTAGGTGACTCAATTGCTTCGCCGTTCGGCGTTTTATCATTATCGGTTCACTCTTCATCACAAAATTTGGTACAGGGGTAATAAACTCTTGCATATCACTCAGCATGATATCCATCGACTCATCCTATAATCATTCCAATCCTAATTACCTACAATACAGCTCGGCTCATGGGCCTAATTTCACCGACTCCGATTTGAAGCCGAGTCGGTAGAATTCGAAGTGACGGCACGCTCCCCTGGGGGATGTAGACCGCACTCTTTAGTCGTTGGATTTTCCCACCACCAACGTCCAGCACGGACATCCTCACCGGGAGTGATGGCACGCGTACAGGGCGCACACCCGATACTGCTGTAGCCCCTGTCATGCAGCAGGTTATACGTCACTGAGTACTTCTTGAGATAGTCCCATACATCGGTCAACTCCCAATCCAATAAGGGGTTAATCTTTTGCAACCCGTTATCAGCATCAAACTCCACCTCTGCCAGATCTTTCCTAGTCGGAGCCTGATCCCGGCGTAATCCGGTGATCCAGGCACGCTTCCCATTCAATGCACGCTTTAGAGGCTCCACCTTACGCATATGACAGCAGGCCTTACGCAAGTCCACACTGTCATAGAGACCGTTCGGGCCATAATCTGAAAGGTATTTCTCAACCGATGCAGACTCCGGGAAATACGGCTTAACATTGATATGGTAGCCATCCCTCACCTTCTGCATCAGGGTATAAGTCTCTTCTGGTAGGCGACCAGTATCCAGGGTGAACATCTCAATACCCGGATAATGCCGCCCAATCAGATCGGTCAGGACCATGTCCTCCGCTCCGAAACTATTGGCAAAAACGACTGGGGAGTAGTCTTCTTGAACCCGATCCAGCAGGCTTCTCACCTGCTGGACCCCAGATTCTAAGCTCATGCCGCTATATTCCTCAGCGTCCAAGTCCATCATGCGACCATGAACGTCTGCCCGGACTGCTTTCCACTTATCAGTCGACCCGCAATGGTCCGAGGCAATGCGCCGGTCAAATCAAGTTGACGATCAAAACCAAGACAGAATTCTGCGACCTCCAGCGTCCAAGAGTCCAGTTCAGAAAACCACCCGGTCAGAAGAACGTCGTCCAAGTCTTCAACCGGGCAAGCAAAATACTCTGCAAACTTGATCAGATTTTTGGATAGGTGTGGCTTGGTCGGCAATACCAGACGTAGCTCCTCCGCCTGCTCTGCTAGGCTGTCACGCTTTTGTCCGCCCAAGAGCTCGGTCAAGCCCCGGCTAATAAGACGTGCAATCTCCTCGGCACACCGAACTGAATCTTCAAATTTACGCTGAAATTTGAGCGCATCGCGATAATTTCGTTCATGGGCCGCATCAAAAAAGCTTGACCCTATCTTCACTTGGCTCATCCCTGCGCACTCACCCCCGCCTAGTTGCAGCACCTTAAAATCGCTGACCGTACCATGGTCACGTAAGACTGATTCCAATTGCTCTGGCTTCACGTCAGTCAGATCTGCCAGCAATTCACTGAAATAGGTCGCAGTGACTCGGCGTGTCCAAGAGAAGAATGTCTCTTCCCCAGCACGGTTGGATGCATAGGCCGATCGCACCCGTTCCACTGCCGATTCGATGCGCGCTGCAGGGACCGATGGGCCCTTGATAGCGAGCGCCCCACAAGACATGCCATTGCCGCCGAAGTACATCTGATAATGCGGCACCAGCTTACCGTGCATCCTCCTGCCCTCTCCATACATACCGATATCACCCGTCTCTGGCTGCGCACATCCGTTGTGACAGCCAGAAACACGAATCTTCAGGTCATGTTCCCCACCACTTAACTTAGGCGCAACAATCGGACTGGATGTAATACCAAGACGGCAGGTCGAGGTACCTGGACAGGCCACCACATCATCTCCCGATTTCGGCTCACCCAATCCCAATTTGGCCAAGCCCGCACGAATCGAGTCAACTTTTTCAGGGGTCACATTCGTCAGCACCATGTTCTGATCTTGGGTGACTCGGATATCGTGCAGACCCTGACTCTCTGCAACGGCAGCAAGGCCGCGGAGTTGCACCACAGACAGATTACCCATAGGAACGCTGACCGGGAAAACATAATGACCCGACTGCTTCTGGCTAAACAGGCGGCGAGGTGCGCCGATACCGGGAGGTTCGCTATCGTCACCCACACTCCAAGTACCTTGTGGATAGTCCTGTTGTGCCAAGGCTGCCCGAGTCCGTGTCAATTCTTCACGGTACTTCTCGATGAATCCCTCTACACCGAACTTATCAACCAAGAACTTGATCCGTGCCTTGGCCCTTTTAACTCGGTCTGAATAACGATTATGCAACGATATAATCGCTTCCATCACCAGCAGAAGATCCTTCTCCTCAACAAACTCTTCAACCACGATGGCCTCATGCGGCTTATGACCCAGACCGCCCCCAGCCAAGACCTTGAAACCAAAACGTCCGCCATTATGAACTGCGACGATGCCCATATCGTGCATCATCGCCTGGGCGCAGTCGGACTCACACGCAGAGAAGCTGATCTTGAACTTTCGTGGCATTTGCTGGTTCAGAGGATTGCGTAAAAAATGCTGAACAGCACCGTCGAGATGCTGGTTCACATCGACATGTTGACGTGGGCATACCCCAGACAAAGAGCAGGCGGTAATGTTACGGATTGTATTACCGCAAGCCTCACGCGTAGTCAGACCAGCGGTGGCTAGGTGTCGCAGCACCGTCGGCGTATGCTCGAGTGGCACATAATGAATCTGGATATCCTGACGTGTGGTGATATGAACCACATCATGGCGAACATACTTTTCCAGAACATCAGCGATGACCGTTAATTGTGGTGCAGTCATCCGACCGCCCGGAAGCTTGATACGGACCATATTGACGCCTTCCTGGCGCTGTCCGTAGATCCCCATTTGCAACCGGGTAGCGGTGAAACGATCGGCATCCATGCGCAGACCCTGGTAGTCTTGCAAGGCCTGATCAAATGAATTTATTTCCTCGTCGTTAGCGAGATCCGTTAAGTGCTCCATCCTCATTCTCCAGAATTTATTTATCCTAATACCGCGACCGGAAGCAATCGCAAAATATGATACACCGCCCTCAGCACGATCGGCAGCCGATCCCACCCCAAATGCAGCATGATAACAATAGGTGTATATGTCTCAAAAGAATATTGTGTTAGATTGTTATAAGTCTATCTTATTTCGAAACGAAGATCATGAAATTACAACAACTGCGTTATTTGTGCGAGGTTGCCAGCCAAGGACTTAACCTATCTAAGGCCGCAAAGACTCTCCATACCTCTCAACCTGGGATCAGTAAACAGATCAGTCTTCTGGAAGACGAGCTCGGGGTGGATATCTTTGTTCGGAATGGCAAGCGTGTGGTCAAGATCACCCCACCCGGTGAGGCCATTATAGAAATTGCTGAGAGAATGCTCAGGGATGCCAAGAACCTAAAACAGGTCGGACAGGAGTTTACTAATGAGGCCAGTGGATCCTTAACCATCGCGACTACCCATACCCAGGCTCGGTATGCACTCCCCCCTGCGATTAAACGTTTCACCCTACGCTATCCCAATGTGAAGCTGATACTGAGACAGGGCAGTCCAACTCAGATCGCAAAACTGGTCACCTCAGGCGAGGCTGATATCGCAATCGCTACCGAGGCGATTGAGTTATTTGATGAATTGGTCATGCTGCCCTGCTATCAGTGGAACCGATCCATCATCACTCCGCCGCGACATCCTTTGCTCAAGCTAGCGAAGCTAACGCTGGAGGATATTGTTAAGTACCCCATCATCACCTACGACTTCGCCTTCACCGGTCGCACAAAAATTAATCAGGCATTTGCCGCCAAGGGTCTCACCCCTAATGTGGTACTGACCGCGATCGATGCCGATGTCATCAAGACCTACGTAGAACTGGGACTTGGAATCGGTATTCTGGCGCAGATGGCCTTTGAACCGAGTCGTGATAAGCACCTCCGTTCGATAGATGCTAGCCACTTGTTTGAGCCGAGCACTACTCGGATCGGCATCACCCGCAACAGTTACCTTCGCGGATATGTATACGACTTTATTGGCATGTTCGCTCCACACCTTGACCGGACTGTGATCACTACTGCGATGGAGTCTACCTAGAATCTGGTACTACAATCTACGATTCACCGCCGTATAATTTGAGGATCACCCCAAACTTCCATTCCCATGGCCTCAATCAGACTACTTCCCGAACTGCTCATCAATCAGATCGCTGCTGGCGAGGTGGTGGAACGACCCGCATCAGCACTCAAGGAAATTCTAGAGAATAGTCTGGACGCAGGATCAAACGGAATAACTGTGCAACTTATCCAGGGCGGAATTAAGTCAATCCGGGTGACCGATGACGGCAGTGGAATCACTAAGGATGACTTGGCCCTAGCCCTTTCACGTCATGCCACCAGCAAGATCACATCACTTGAAGATTTACAAAGGGTGGCAAGTTTAGGATTTCGAGGTGAGGCACTGGCGAGCATTGCTGCTGTTTCGCGTTTGATGATGACGAGTCGCACGGCTAACGAGAGTCATGCCTGGCAGATACAGGGAGAGGGCGAACATTTCTCACAACCCGAACCAGCGGCATTAACCTCTGGCACTGTAGTGGAGGTACAGGATCTCTACTTCAACACCCCTGCCAGACGGAAATTTCTAAAAACTGAAGCGACTGAGTTTGCCCATTGTGAGGAGATCTTTCTGCGTCTCGCGTTATCACGATCCTCGATCGGGTTCACGCTACAACATAATGGAAAGGTACGGCACCACCTGCCTCCTGCCGACGCAAGGCAGCGCATGGCAGCGGTACTCGGTCAGGATTTCATACAGACATCGGTATTCATTGATGAACAAGCGGCAGATTTACGACTGTGGGGTGCGGCAGCATTACCCACCTACTCACGCTCCTCACGCGATACCCAGTACTTCTTTGTTAATGGACGTTTTGTGCGTGACAGGTTGATCGCACACGCACTTCGAGAGGCCTATCGAGATGTTCTCCATCTGGAACGACACCCCGCCTTTGTGCTGTACCTTGAAATGAGCCCAGATGGGGTGGATGTTAATGTACACCCCACCAAGACCGAGGTTCGGTTTCATGATTCTCGCGCACTCCATCAATTCATTTTCCATGCAATCAATAAGTCCCTATCTGCACCCCAACAAACGCTTACGCCGAGAAATCTGGAGGATGCAAGTCCGAGAGTGTTTACGCCATACCCTCTATATTCACGGCAAAACAGCATGCCTCTGGCTACAACCAGCCAGGCACCAGCCTTTTACCAGGCTCTATTTGGTGCGAATACCGTATCCCCCACACCGGTAGCAACTGCACCGATTGAGGCCGAGTCAGAGATCCCACCCCTAGGATTCGCTCTGGGGCAACTCTTAGGTGTTTACATCCTTGCGCAGAATAGTCTGGGCCTAATCATCGTGGACATGCACGCCGCTCATGAGAGGGTTGTTTATGAGAAGCTAAAATCCGCACTGGACAGTCGTTCGGTATCGATGCAACCGCTGCTGATACCGGTCACATTCAGAGCAGATAGCTTGGAAATAGCCACTGCCGAGGAGAATGATGCGATCCTGCGCGAGCTTGGTTTTGAAATCGTTGCGATCTCACCCACCGCATTGGCAGTCCGTGCCCTACCGGCCACCCTCAAGGATGCCGATGCAACACAGCTTGCTCGTGCCGTACTGAGTGAGATCCGTGAATTTGGTGCCAGCCAAGTCATGACCGGTCGCCGGAATGAATTACTCTCGACCATGGCATGCCATACCGCAGTCCGTGCAAACCGGATACTGACCGTACCGGAAATGAATGGGCTGCTACGGGAGATGGAGATGACCGAGCGGTCTGATCAGTGCAATCACGGAAGACCGACCTGGTTTGAAATGACGCTGGCTGATCTTGACAAGATGTTCATGCGGGGAAGATAGTTTAACCGTGATTAACCATCCGACTGCACCACAGAAGACGTTCATCATTACCGCCCGTTGATCTAAAGATGGCCACCTGAATCTCATCGGCAAACTTTGAAGAGGTTCAGCAGATCGAATAACCCCCTAATACCCGTACAAAAGTTTGTGCATCGGCCTGAATCAGCCACGAACAATATCCAATCATATAAGCAGTAAATTATTTTCACAATTCGCTCACAATTTGATTATTTTGATGTATAGTACGTTGCCTGCAAAAGCTATATGGCCCGTTGCAAACAATTTTACTTAACTAACTTAGGGATATCTCCATGAAACTTCCGCTTCTAGTTGCTGCTCTGGTAGCACTGACATTCACCGCTTGCGATGGTAAAAGACCGATTCAAGCTGAACAAGCAGGTTCAGACACTTACGGCACCAACATGGAAGGCGGTGGCACACTAGGAGGCGAGCGTGAAGCGATGGGCCTTCCTACAGATGTCGGCGTTGTGATCGACGCCGATGAAGATATGTCCGGCTCAGCTGAGGGTGCACTCCCACCAGTGACTGTTGACGGCAATGGTAACCCGCTTAAGCCCGGTCAAGAGGCTCACAAGCCTAACCAACTTCACTAAAGTAGTTAGTCCGTTAGCGATAAAAGACCATCCGGAAGGATGGTTTTTTATTGTCTAAAAATTGAAACTAAGAACTACACTACGGGCATCAAAGTGATGCCAAGAACAAGTATTATTGTTATAATATTTTCTGTCTGAAACCAATCACCAAGGAAACTGAACAATGAAAATATCAGTCCTCGCCATTACCCTGGCAGCACTCACTCTGGTTGCCTGTGGCAGGCCAGACCAAGCCCTCCCAGAGCAGGAGAAGGGTCGTTTTGAACAAATATCAAAGATACCTGTTGATACCTCACCCGAAGTTACTCCATCACCCATCCCTGCGGATGCAGATATGGGCGGCCCAACTTTTCTCCCTAGTGCACGTGCAGATGGCAGCACCGACTTATCTAACGTACCGAAATAGTTCGGAGTCTTATCGATTTCTGGATCAACCAATGCTATAAAATAAAAAACCATCCCGCGGGATGGTTTTTTATTGGATTATTATCTTTAAGGGGTCTGCCCTTAAACGGATTGTCGCCTGCCAAGACTGACTTAAAGGGTTCGAACTACTTAAGCTGATCGTAAAGCAGGCTCAGTATTTTAGTCGCTGTCGCAGACTTCTCTGGAGCACCCTCTAGATTCAGCACTCTGACCTCACTACCCGCCTCCTCTGCGTCACTCACCTGAATACGATACTGCGCAGGCTTAGTATCGGCTGCACTCGCATCTCCACGCCAGAATAGAAGTTTTGATATCACTCCTTCCTTAACGCCCGTCTGATTATCTTTATCAGGGTTCACATACCGAACGAAGTAAATACCCTGTGAACGATCACGATCTTCCACAGTAAACCCGACCCGGTCCAGTGCCAGTCCGACCCGTCTCCATGAACGGTCAAACGGTTCATTCAGTGCAAGAATTCCACCACGCTCTCGATCGATACGGGCACGCTGCTGGGTAACGCTCGGACTCCCAACAGCTGTCCTGGCACGAGCCTCTTCAACCCCAAAACGCATCATCAAACGGGCCAGCATCTCAGCCTCCAGACTCTGGTCAGCGGGTCGAGGTTGCCAGACGGTCCGGGTATTGCCTTCCAGTACCTCGTCCATTCCACGGTGACTGATATAGACTTCAGTCGTCCCACCCTCCCCTCTTTCCAGACGGGTACGGAACTTATCTCGTTGACCGGTCGAGTAGAGCGTATCCAGCACCTTGGAAAGTATGCTCCTTATCAGGTCCTGTGGGATATTGGCACGGTTTTCAGCCCAATCGGTTTCCATCACCCCAGTGGTAGGCGTTTCCACGTTGATGATAAAGCCTAATTCCTGCCAAAATTCTTTGACGACCGGCCACACTAACTCAGGCTCACCATTCACTACCAACCAACGCTGAGTTCCAGAGCGCTCGATACGCGCACCAGACTCATCTGATGAAGGCAGTAGCGTGGACCCCGCACCGGGCTTGTTGGACGCACGGTCTTTACTATAGGCTGAGTAGGTAGCACTTCCTGACGGATTAATATCTGGAACGATATACCGCTCATCCGTGCTGGGTGCTGTTAAGTCAGGCGGAATCTCTAAGGGTGGTAGCTTCTTAGCGCCCGCCGTCTTATAGTCCATCTTCTTACTTTCAGGCAGAAAGGACATCAGGCTGCACCCCGTCACCCCAACCGTCACTAAAAAAACGAGGCAGGGTAAGCGCGTTCTGCGCCAATTTAAATTAGGCATCCACTCCCTCTGCCGGAAGTATCCCGGCTTGTTTCATCGATTCCCTAACAGTCTGATGATAGTTTGCCGATAGTGGGGTCAGTGGCAGTCTCAGACTGGGGCCTATCAGGCCCATCTGTGAGAGGGCCCATTTCACCGGAATAGGATTCGCTTCAATGAATAGGTACTGATGCAGTCCCAGTAGCTTGTTATTGGCCGATCGAGCAGCAACCAAATCACCCGAGAATGCCGCATCGCACATCTCATGCATCAACTTAGGCGCAACATTGGCCGTGACCGAGATCACACCATGCCCCCCGAGCAACATCAGCGCCAGCGCGCTGGCATCATCTCCGCTATAAATCGCAAAATCTGACGGGGAACGACGCAGTAAATCGGAACCCCGACCGATATCACCGGTCGCATCCTTGATACCAATAATATTGGGGATCTGTGATAACCGCAGCGTGGTATCGTTGGCAATATCGGCCACCGTCCTGCCGGGAACGTTATAGAGGATTTGGGGGATATCAACCGCTTCTGCCACCGTCTTGAAGTGTTGATACAGTCCCTCTTGTGTGGGCTTGTTGTAGTAGGGGACCACCGACAGACTGGCATCCGCCCCAGCATCCTTCGCATAGATCGATAGATCTATCGCTTCACGAGTCGAGTTAGCGCCTGTACCAGCGAGTACAGGAACCCGCCCAGCAGCATGCTCCACCGCGATACGGATTAGCAGATGATGCTCATCGAAATCAACTGTGGAGGACTCGCCCGTAGTACCCGCGACCACGATGCCGTCGGTACCCTGCTGCACATGGAAATCAATCAGATCCCGAAAACGCTCAAGATCAAGCTCGCCTGACTCCTGCATGGGCGTCACAATGGCGACTAGACTGCCCCTTATTGCGGTACTGCGCATGACCATCTGCCCACTAAAAAACAGACATTTTACCTTAATCTTACCCCCATCAAGAATATTCGATAGGCCATGCATCTATATCCGCGGACAGTGGCGAGATATCCCTCGGTCTCAAGAGAAGTTCATCTTTAATCAAGGTGATCAGCCCTTCTTGAATAGCCATGCCCCCTTGCTACAGTCCACCTTGATCATGTCCTTGGCAGCAAACCGTCCCTCTAGGATTTCTCTTGCCAGCGGATTTTCAATTTTTGCTTGTATCGCACGCTTCAACGGACGGGCACCAAAGACCGGATCAAAGCCCGCCTGAACAATCTCCGTCAAGGCCGCTTCCGACACCTGAAGGGTCATCTCCAACTTTGCCAAGCGCGATTCAAGATACTGCAACTGTATCTTTGCGATCGATTGGATATGCTTTTCATCGAGCGCATGAAATACCACCACCTCGTCGATCCGATTTATAAATTCTGGACGAAAGTAAGACTTCACCTCGCCCATCACCGCAAGCTTAATGACCTGATAGTCATCACCCGTCATTTGCTGGATCATCTGCGATCCGAGATTGGATGTCATCACGATCACCGTATTCTTGAAACCGACGGTTCGACCCTGACCATCGGTCATGCGACCATCATCCAGAGCTTGTAACAGTACATTGAATACATCCGGATGGGCCTTCTCTACCTCGTCCAGAAGGATGACCGCGTAGGGCTTTCTACGGACCGCCTCGGTCAATCCGCCCCCCTCCTCATAGCCCACATAACCTGGGGGTGCACCGATCAGACGTGCTACGGAATGCTTCTCCATATACTCGCTCATGTCGATACGGATCAGACGGTCCTCGGAATCAAATAGAAATCCTGCCAAGGCCTTACACAACTCAGTCTTGCCCACCCCTGTGGGGCCTAAGAATAGGAATGACCCATAAGGACGGTTTGGGTCGGAGAGTCCGGCACGTGATCTGCGGATCGCATCCGATACCAGCCTTACCGCCTCATCCTGACCGACCACTCGCTCGTGGAGCTTTTGCTCCATATGCAAGAGCTTCTCCCGCTCCCCCTGCATCATTCTGGAGACAGGGATACCGGTGGCACGACTCACCACCTCAGCGATCTCCTCAGCACCGACCTGGGTCCGTAACAAACGATTCTTGGGCTTGCCCTCCTCAACATGCAGCGCCTCCTTCAGCTTCGTTTCCAGCTGCGGGAGCTTTCCATACTGCAACTCAGCAACCATCTCCAACTTACCCTCTCGTTGCAACTTAACAATCTCCGCACGGACCTTGTCCATCTCTTCCTTCAGATGGGCCGTCCCCTGAGCGGCTCCCTTTTCCACCTTCAGGATCTCCTCAAGATCGGCATACTCCAGTTGCAACTTCTTGATCTCATCCTCGATCAATGAAAGGCGTTTTTGAGAGGCATCATCCTTCTCCTTCTTCATCGCCTCGCGTTCAATCTTGAGCTGAATCAGCCGACGGTCTAGTTTATCCATCACCTCAGGCTTGGAATCAATTTCCATCTTGACCCGAGCCGCAGCCTCATCAATCAGGTCGATCGCCTTGTCCGGCAAGAACCGGTCGGTGATATACCGGTGAGATAGCTCAGCAGCCGCGACAATCGCAGGGTCCGTGATATCCACACCATGATGTAGCTCATACCTCTCCTGCAAGCCACGCAGAATAGCAATCGTCGCCTCAACACTCGGCTCATCGACCAGCACCTTCTGAAAACGACGCTCCAGAGCGGCATCCTTCTCAACGTATTTACGGTACTCATCCAGAGTAGTGGCCCCAACGCAGTGCAACTCCCCACGAGCAAGTGCGGGCTTTAACATATTGCCCGCATCCATCGCACCCTCTGCCTTACCAGCACCGACCATGGTATGCAACTCATCGATGAATACGATGGTGCTACCCTCATCCTGAGCGATCTCCTTCAGTACCGATTTCAGACGCTCTTCGAACTCACCTCGGTACTTAGCACCCGCCAAGAGAGCGGCCATATCGAGCGACAGGACTCGCTTATTCTTAAGCGTTTCAGGAACCTCTCCATTCACAATCCTCTGAGCCAACCCTTCAACAATGGCGGTCTTGCCCACACCCGGCTCACCGATCAGGACAGGATTATTTTTAGTACGTCTCTGCAATACCTGGATGGTCCGACGGATCTCGTCATCACGACCGATCACCGGATCAAGCTTTCCCATCCGAGCACGTTCTGTCAGGTCGAGGGTGTACTTCTTGAGTGACTCTCGGGTACCCTCTGCCGCAGCATTGGCTACATTCTCTCCCCCACGGACCTCATTAATGGCCTGCTCAAGTGCAGCACGGTTGGCGCCGTGCTGCTTGAGAAGCGCTCCGATCTCACCCTTATCTTGTAATGCCGCCAAAAGAAACATCTCTGACGCGATGAACTGGTCGTTACGTTTCTGAGCTTCCTTATCAGTCAGGTTGAGTAGGTTACCGAGATCTCGTGAGGTCGTGACCTCACCACCCGTCCCCTCCACCTTGGGCAATTGGTCTAGACTCTTCTTCAAGGCATCCCGGAGTGGAGCACCGTTAGCCCCTGACCGCTGCAATAGAGAAGCAGTACCGCCATCCTCCTGCTGCAACAGCGAGAGCAGCAGGTGTTGAGGCTCTATGTAAGCATGATCCTGACCAATAGCCATGCTCTGTGCATCGGATAGAGCCTGTTGGAACCGGGTCGTTAATTTATCAAACCGCATGTATCCCTCCAAATTTATAGTTATAGACTACACGGAGAGGTAGTGAGGAATTTCAAGGGGGGCGACTCCTCTCACTGCCTGATAAATCACCCGACTCGAGTGAGCTTGGATGGAACTTCTAGAGTCCTATAACCCAGAAGATTACCTGTGTAGCCTCATCTCACCCGAGTTGAGGATTTCAGAGATTTACTCGGCCGGAACGGGTATTGCGGGGAGGGTGTCGTCCATCTCGTGACGGACATGAGCAGCATCGTACCAATACAGCTCAGCCGGTGATTCGTCTTTAGTTGCTTTGTGAGCGCCATCGCAGAATGGCTGATTCTTGGAGAGCCCACATCCACAGATATACTTGGTCTCTGCCCCCACGGTAACTGGGTAGGGGCTGCTACGATCTCTCTTTACAATTCTTGCCATGATGAAACTCCTTTCTGGTTGGGAAGGTTAAAAATAAACTACAACGGGACATTCACGTGTTTCCTTGCCTCTGGATAGGGGTGCATGATATTCAGCGCAACACTCTTACCGGCAGTCTCGACAATACTAACATGCTCACGTCTTAGCTCCTGGCATGTCTTAACCCACAAGAGTGCGCAATCATGTCGATCTCTTTATTCATATTTATGGCGTAATTGGCCGCTCTGAGATACTTCTTCTGGACCAGGTCATAGACCAACCAGTACAGCAAGAAAGCGACTAAGAAGAGGCCGAACATGGTACCAAACCCGTGAGAGACTATCGTCATTAAGTCTGGCATGCATCCTCCCTCATCGCATTCAGTTAGAATAAGTTGTTACGGATCACATGTTAAGCGAATTTAATGGGGACTTCATGGATTTAGCTGCAGAGATTGATCGTAACGTCTGTCAAGCATTGGCCGAGGATGTGGGAACGGGTGATCTCACTGCACTCTTGATTCCTGCCGGAAAGACCGCACACGCGAGCATCGTCAGCAGAGAGGATGCAACCCTCTGCGGCACAGAGTGGTTCGAATCCTGTTTCAGGAAGGTTGATCCACACTCCCGGATTGATTGGTCTGCACAGGATGGTGACATCATCACCGCCGGACAAACAATATGTCACTTGATGGGGGATGCACGTGGACTCCTCACGGCTGAGAGGTCTGCATTAAATTTCCTACAAACATTATCCGCTGTTGCTACACAGACTAGACTATATGTATCTGCCGTGTCCGTAACGGGGGCGGTGATCGTGGACACCCGCAAGACTCTTCCCGGCCTGAGAATTGCACAGAAGTACGCAGTGACGTGTGGTGGCGGCATCAATCACCGGATGGGGCTCTATGACGGAATACTCATCAAGGAGAACCACATCATCTCTGCGGGCGGTATCAATCAGGTGATGAATGCCGCCAGAGAGATCGCCCCACCGGGAGTATTCATTCAGATTGAGGTGGAGACGATGGATCAATTACGACAAGCTCTGGATGCAGGTGCAGAGATGATTCTTCTAGATAACTTTGATCTTGACCAACTATCCAAGGCGGTTGACCTTTCTAACAGTCGAGTCGGCCGTAAAGTCATACTGGAAGCATCTGGAGGAGTCACTGTCGCGAGTGTGAGAATGATCGCTATGACCGGAGTTCATCGGATCTCTGTCGGCAGCTTAACCAAGAATATACGGGCAGTGGATCTATCGATGCGTATCCAGCCGTGACCCTCTCATCCTACCTCCCTATCTGGCCACTCTCTGTCAGTCCGGCACTGTGGCTCGCACTGGCACTGGTGATTGCGGTACTGGTTGGGGAGGGATTGGTACGGTATCTACGACTGCCTCGGATCGTCGGTTATGTTGGGGTTGGCCTTTTAATGGGTCCCGCCGGGCTCAACCTGATTCCTGAACTGCCTGCATCCGAGTGGCGGCTACTGGTTGATCTGGCACTCGGTATCTTATTATTTGAACTGGGCAGCAAAGTAAATTTAAGATGGCTTAAGGCCAATCTCTGGATTGCATTCACCAGCCTGCTAGAGTCTTCAGCAACTTTTTTTGCGGTCTTTGCACTGCTCCTGTGGTTTGATGTCGCACACGTCACGTCCGCGGTGGTTGCCTCAATCTGCATCGCCACTTCTCCTGCCATCGTCGTGAGGACAGTGACTGAGTCTCGTGCTCAGGGACAGGTAACTGAGAGGTTATTATTGATGACCGCGCTCAACTGCATCTATGCCATCATATGTCATAAAATTGCGGTTGCGTTCATGTACGATGAGTCCGGCACCAGACTAATTCACACGGTTCTACAACCCCTCTACCTGATCGGAGGGTCTGCCATTCTGGGTTGGTTGTTTGGCAATGCCTTTAATACGATCCACCTTCACCTAGGACGCCACGAGGAGACATTCTCATTCCTCTTGTTCGGGATGATCGCAATCGCAACCATCGCTGCATCAACACTAAAACTCAGTCCGATGCTGATACTCCTCTCGGCTGGACTGATCGTCCGTTATCGTCGGCGCCGTCCTCATACCTTCCTTCCACACTTTGGTTCTGCCGGCGCCGTTCTGGTGGTATTGATGTTTACTGCCAGCGGCCTGATGGCAAATCTCAGCGGGATACGGGATAGTCTGATGATGGTCCTACTGCTGATTCTGGTACGCACCGCCGCCAAGCTCACACCGGTCCTGCTCCTGGCAAAATTTAGCGGTATTAGTCTTAAACAGGGACTGGCACTCGGGATCGCGCTGGCGCCAATGTCTAGCCTCACGCTACTCCTAACGCTGGATACCGCAGCAGCTTTTCCTGACTTTGCATCCGGAATGGGGCTGATCTTAATGAGCTGTATCGTGATACTTGAACTCGTCAGTCCGATCATGGTCCAGATGGCACTGCGCGGAACTGGAGAGACGCTGGAGGGGAGATCATGAGCCTGATGCCATTCGCGTCATCCGAGCCACTGAGCATCGGTGTTGAACTCGAGCTACAACTACTCAACTGCAATGACTATGACCTGGTCTCATCGGCACCGGACATGCTACGACGGATAGCGAGGAAGACACACCACGGTGAAATAAAGCCTGAGATGACCCGCGGCATGATTGAAATCAATACCTCGATCCATCATGAATACGTCTCTCTGGTTGAGGAATTGAACTCCCTGAGAAAGACCGTATCAGATGCCGGCCGATTTCTTAATATCGCTGTGGCGGGTGGTGGGACTCACCCATTCCAACATTGGAGTGAGCAGAAGATCTTCGATGCGCCTCGGTTCCACTACCTATCAGATCTTTACGGATACCTTGCCAAGCAGTTCACCATATTCGGTCAACATGTCCATATCGGCTGCCCCGGGCCGGATGAGGCGTTACATCTATTACACATGATGTCACGTTATGTCCCCCACTTCATCGCACTCTCTGCCTCATCCCCCTTCGTTCAGGGTCATGACACTGGATTCGCATCTGCTAGGCTCAATTCTGTCTTCTCCTTCCCGCTCAGCGGTCGTGCGCCATTCGTCTTAAGCTGGGAAGATTTCGAACGCTTTTTTAGTAAAATGACCGAGACCGGTGTGGTCGAATCGATGAAGGATTTTTATTGGGATATCCGCCCAAAGCCAGAGTTTGGAACGATCGAGGTTCGTGTCTGCGATACCCCACTCACCATTGAAGTGGCGGCCGCGATCGCCTGCTATATCCAATCGATCGCGCGTTACATCATGATCGACCAGAAGGATGAACCGAGGGAGGATGACTATCTGGTCTATACATTCAACCGTTTCCAAGCATGCCGGTTCGGACTTGAGGGGGTCTTTATCGATCCCCGTACCCATAAGAGGCGTACCCTCCGTGAGGACATTGCAGAGATGCTAACCCGTATTGCGGATCATGCTGTCGAGCTGCAGGCTCAAGGGGCGATGTCACAGATCTCGAAAATACTCGACACCGGCAATGGCGCAAGCTGGTTACGGAAGACCTACTCCCACGATCACAATCTCAGTGATATGGTCCAGCAGCAATCCGACTTGTGGATGAACGGCCAGTGACCCCTCCATCGATCAGGAAGACACGTCCGCTACGGATTGGATTATCCCCAAGGATTCTTCACCATCCCCCAGCAGAACTAGGATTCCGTAATAAGACCCTTCAGTACCTTGAGCAGACGATTGCCCACTGGATCATGCGCCACCATGCGCTGGCGTTCATGCTACCAACCCTAGAGACAGGCGGCACCGAGCGAGCCTCTGTCGGGATGAGTGATTATGTATCAGAGATCGATGGACTGGTGCTGCAAGGTGGTGCCGATATGAATCCCTCTTCATATGGCGAGATACCATTACGTCTAGAGTGGTCTGGTGACCGGATGAGGGATCTATATGAGATTGATTTATTCCGAGAGTGCGTACTTCAGGGAAAGCCGGTGCTGGGTCTGTGCCGAGGGTTACAACTGATCAATGTGGCAATGGGAGGGAGCCTGCATCAAGACATCGCCACAGATTACCCACACGCAATTCCTCATGTAGACCCTAATCTCTATGACCAGCACCGTCATCCGATTCATATCGAAATGGATTCCAATCTGGCAAGGCTCTATGGGGGGAAGGTGGATCACTTGGTATCGAGTATTCATCACCAAGCCATCAAGAGACTGGGTGAGGACCTAGTAGTCGAAGCGACCTCTCCAAGTGACGGCATTATCGAGGCCATCAGGATGCGTGGAGAGTGTTATGTAACCGGCTTTCAATGGCACCCAGAGTTCCATGCTGATACCCCTGGTCTACTTAACTCAAGTCCGATACTAGAGGACTTCCTGTCAGCGGCAAGGAGACAGTCCTCCCCCTAAGGTGTTCGTTCTGGATCCCCTTAAATCAAGCCTGCTTGGAAATGAAGGACTTAACTGCATCGGTATCGGAATCCATGACCACATACCTCTGTGGCAGACCCTCCAGATTCTCAAATCCGGATGGACGGTCGGGCTCTTTCCCGATCGCCTCGATGATGCTCTCAGAAAATTTAACGGGAAGTGCGGTCTCTAAGCAGATCAGAGGTACACCCGACTCGCACTTCTCAAGACCGACCTTAATCCCATCAGCGGTATGAGTGTCCACCACCATCCCATAGTCCTGATAGACCCTACGGATGGTTGCGATACGGGATGCATGGTTACTGGTCCCAGATACAATTCCGAAATCCTTCACGCTCTCCCATAACGGTGTATCGGAGAGATCGAATGATGCCCCCTTATCCACCGACCGCCATAACTCCTTCACCTTGGATGCATCACGTCCAACCAGATCAAAGATGAAACGCTCAAAGTTCGACGCCTTGGAAATATCCATCGATGGGCTGCTGGTATGCCGCGTCTCGGCGGTGGTGCGGGGGCGATAGCAACCGCTACGAAAGAACTCATCCAGAACATCATTCTCGTTCGTAGCGAGTATCAACTGCCTGATCGGCAGCCCCATCATCCGTGCTACATGACCTGCGCAGATATTACCGAAGTTACCCGATGGAACGGCGAACGATACCTGCTCTGCATTTGACCGAGTTGCTGCAAAGTAACCCTTAAAGTAGTAGACAATCTGCGCAGCAACCCGAGCCCAGTTGATCGAGTTGACAGTTCCGATGTAATACTTCTGCTTGAAGGCATGGTCATTACTAACCTCCTTGACGATGTCCTGACAATCATCGAATACCCCACGGATGGCGATATTGAGTATGTTCGGATCCTGCAAGGAGAACATCTGAGCCGTCTGAAAGAGACTCATCTTCCCGTGCGGAGAGAGCATGAATACACGGATGCCTCGCTTCCCTCGCATGGCATACTCGGCGCTGGATCCGGTATCGCCAGAGGTTGCACCCAGAATATTAAGGCTCTTCCTGGTCTTATCGAGCGCGTACTCGAATAAGTTACCGAGCAACTGCATCGCGATATCCTTGAATGCCAGTGTCGGTCCGTTGGAGAGTCCTAGAATGTGCAGACCCGGGGACAGAGTCTTAAGGGGAGTGATCTCCTTACCGTGAAAGATCTCGGATGTATAGGTACGGTTGATGATGTCACGCAAATCCTTGGCAGGAATGTCATCTGCAAAACGCGTGAGGATCTCAAACGCGAGCTGTGGATAACTAAGACCGCGCCACTCATCCAGATCGGAGGGACTGATCCGAGGATACGTCTCTGGCATTGCCAGTCCGCCGTCTGAGGCAAGCCCTCCCAGGAGAATTTGAGAAAATGTTTTTGGCGGCATACCGCCGCGGGTGGAGATATAACGCATAATTTTCACCGAAAAATTTTCAATGCTCTACAAGATGATTATCGTAGAGATGATTTTTTAAATGGGTGGTGGATGACTGTATCTCACCCGACGAGGAGGTCAGATTCAGCACCCCAGCAGCCTCGTATCCCTGACCACCATCTGTTCAGTTATTTACTGTTCAACTCTTCCAACCGAATCCGTGTCACCTTGCCAGTCATGACTGGCAGCTCTTCTATCTTGACTATGGCAGCATTGATATTCTTTTCGATCGTCAGATGAGTGAGCATGATGATATTCACCTGGTCCTCACCCTCGCCAGGCTCTTTCTGAACCATCGCATCGATCGAAATATTCAGATCTGCAAGTATCCGGGTGATATCTGCCAGTACGCCCGGTCTGTCCTGCGTCCGAAGCCTCAAGTAATAAGAAGTCTCCACCTCATCCATCTTTAGGATGGGCGTATTCGACAGAAGATCAGGCTGGAAAGCAAGATGAGGTACGCGGTGCTTTGGGTCTGCAGTATGCATCCGTGTGACATCCACCAGGTCCGCAACGACGGAGCTTGCAGTCGGTTCAGCCCCAGCACCTGCACCATAGTAAAGTGTTGCTCCGACTGCATCACCCTTCACCACGATCGCGTTCATTACCCCCTCAACATTTGCGATCAGCCTCCGTGCGGGGATCAGTGTCGGATGAACTCGCAACTCGATACCCTTGGGTGTACGTTTGGTAATCCCCAGTAGCTTGATCCGGTATCCCAATTCCTCTGCATAACGGATATCCTCACGGGTGAGTTTAGCGATGCCCTCGGTATAGACCTTGTCAAACTGCATCGGAATACCAAAAGCAATTGCAGCCATGATGGTGAGCTTATGGGCAGCATCGATACCCTCGATATCGAATGTCGGATCGGCCTCCGCATAGCCCAACTTCTGCGCCTGATCCAGAACCGTATCAAATGCCAATCCCTTGTCACGCATCTCCGACAAAATAAAGTTACTGGTTCCATTAATGATTCCAGCAATCCACTCGATACGGTTAGCGGTCAGACCCTCCCTCAGTGCCTTGATGATCGGGATCCCTCCCGCCACTGCAGCCTCAAACGCGACCATTACACCCTTCTTTTGAGCTGCTGCAAAGATCTCAGTACCGTGCGAAGCGAGTAGGGCTTTATTGGCAGTGACAACATGCTTTCCATGCTCAATCGCTTTCAGGATGAGATCCTTTGCGACGGTATACCCACCGATCAGTTCGATCACAATATCGATATCAGGACTGGTCACAATCTCATATGCGTCACTGGTGACGATGACCCCCTCACCTACAATCTTACGAGCCTTCTCCACCTCTCGATCGGCCACCATCGTGATGACGATTCCGCGACCAGCACGTCGGATGATCTCCTCCTGATTGCGCTTAAGAACCACAAAGGTGCCACCGCCGACAGTACCAATACCTAGTAGACCTACTCTGATGGGTTTCATATATTTAGCATTAAGGAGGAATCAATTAAGAGATCTGTCTAATCCATTCCTAACAGTTACAGAAAACGGATTCGGCACATCATGGAAGGTTAGGTCTTGTGACTCTTTCGGTAATACTCCAGAAAGTTGGCAATGCGTCCTATCGCCTCGGTGAGGTCATCACTATTCGGCAGGAATACGACTCTTACATGGTCCGGGTATGGCCAATTGAAGCCGCTTCCCTGCACAAGCAGAACCCTCTCCTGAACAAGCAAGTCCAGCACGAACTGCTGATCATCCTCGATCGGGTACATCTTAGGATCAAGACGTGGAAACAAATACATCGCCGACTGAGGCTTAAAGCAGGTGACCCCCGGGATATCGGTGAGTAACTGCCAAGCCAGGTCGCGCTGCCTCATCAATCTCCCGGCCGGAAGTACCAGGTCATTAATGCTCTGGTAGCCACCGAGTGCCGTCTGGATACCAAACTGTGCAGGCACGTTCGCACAGAGTCGCATCGATGCCAGCATCGTGAGACCTGCAATATAGTCCCGTGCGTGGTTCTTCCTGCCGGAGACTATCGCCCATCCAGAACGAAATCCGGCCGCACGGTAATTCTTCGATAGGCCGTTCAGAGTGACGAATAGAACATCATCCGCAAGTGATGCGATTGATGTGTGAGTAGCACCATCGTACAGAACCTTATCGTAAACCTCATCCGCATAAATGATGAGATTGTTCTGACGGGCGATCTCAATGATCTCTCGCAAGAGCTCATCCGGGTAGAGTGCTCCGGTGGGGTTATTCGGGTTGATGATGACGATAGCACGGGTATTCGAAGTCACCTTCGATCTGATGTCATCCAGATCTGGCAGCCAGCCAGATTGCTCGTCGCAGATGTAGTGACATGCAGTACCCCCCGCCAGTACCACTGCCGCTGTCCACAGAGGGTAATCCGGTGCCGGGACGAGTACCTCGTCCCCACCATTCAGGAGCGCTTGCATGGCCATCACGATGAGCTCTGAGACGCCATTGCCGATGTAGATATCCTCCATCTGAACGTCGCAGATATGCTTCTCCTGGGAGTAATGCATGATCGCCTTACGTGCGGCGAATAGACCCTTCGAGTCACAGTATCCGGAGGCATCGGATAGGTTATGAATCATATCCTGAAGAATCTCTTCTGGCGCATCGAAACCGAATGACGCGGGGTTGCCGATATTGAGCTTGATGATGTGCTGACCATCATCCTCCATCTGCTTAGCACGGTCGAGTATCGGCCCTCGGATGTCGTAACAAACATTCGCAAGCTTGCTGGACTTGAGTATCGATTTCATGGTCTGAATGGGTATCCCAGATTGCAAAAAGCGCTGATTAAGAGGGAATTTTAATTGCTGGCGCTGTTTACTGCTTTATCCTGAACCAAAAAAGATGTAATGTTACCCGACCCGTCAAACTGCCGCAAATGGAGACCCCTGTTGAAGCTTCATCTTTCCGGACCTTCCGAACAAAATATATTCACCGGATACGGTGCCGGATACATCATGGTTAACCAGATCCGGTATGAACGTAGCCTGATCGTCCTCCCGGACCAGATTGTCGAGGATTGGCTGGCCCACAGCTTCGAGCAGTTAGCTACAGAGCATTTCGAGCATTTGTGCTCACTACAACCCGAGATCGTACTACTCGGGACGGGAGCCACGCTACGATTCCCACACCCCTCGCTGACAGGGGTCCTGATCAACCAGAGGATCGGTGTAGAGGTGATGGATACCAGTGCCGCCTGCCGAACCTATAACATCCTAACTGCCGAGGGGAGAAGGGTCGCAGCGGCCCTAGTGATCTAGGGTCTGTTCAAGGTCCAGACTGGGGAACGACTACCCTAAAGCTCGTGACTCACCCGTTCCTTCCATCTTTCTACCCAACCAAGGAAGTCTTCTGCGGGCATCGGCTCGGAAATGAAGAATCCCTGAGCCAAGTCACATCCTGTCGCCTTCAGTAAATCCCAGTCACTCCGGTCCTCGACCCCCTCGGCCACGACCTCCATACTGAGCTGCCTGGCCAGTGACAGGCTGGTCTCGTACATCGCTCGCAATGTCTCATTGCTCGATGCATGGTGAACAAATCCCTGATCAATCTTAAGCTCATCAAACGGAATATCACGCAACTGAGCGAGTGAAGAGTGTCCTGTACCAAAATCATCAATCGAGAGGCGGAACCTTTTCAACCGCAGCCTCGTCAGAATTTCAAGGGGTGCCCTCGTATCCTTCATCAGACGACTCTCAGTCACTTCCAACACAACCCTCTGAGGCGGGACGCCAGAGATCGTCGTGAGGTCAGATACAAAGTCTACAAAGTCTAATGATGCCAGATTATCCATCGAGATATTGACTGCCACACGCAGAATCAGTCCGGCCTGCTGCCACTCCTTAGCCTGGTTCAATGCCTGGGTTAACACCATACGAGTCAGATCATTGATCAGGCCGCTCGTCTCAGCTACGCTGATGAAAAGATCAGGGAGAACGAGCCCGTCTTCAGGGTGTTGCCAACGGACTAGGGTCTCAATCCCTAACACCTCACCACTTGCGACCGACACCTTGGGCTGATAATAATTAACCAGCTGGGCACTATCCATGGCCACTCTCAGCTCATCGCCCGTATAAACTTTCTTAACGATTGGAGGATTAACTTGGATCGGCGGGGTCCACCTCTCCATCAGTTCCAATAGCACGTCGGGCTTGACTGGCTTATGCAGATGGCCGAGTACTTGAATCTTATGTGCCTGCACCAACTTCTCGGCAGTCTGAAGCATGCGTTCATCCTCGCCACTAATCAGTATCAAGCTACCGGTATAGTTAATCTCAACTAAGTGTCGTACAAATTCGATCCCATCCATCCCAGGCATATTGAGGTCCAGCAGGATGAGGTTTGGGTGGATCCCCATGCCCTTTATCTGATCGAGGGCCGTTAACCCGTTATCACAGAGCGTGACCGAGGTGAAGCCCATGCTGGCCAGCATATGAGACAGCAGCTTGAGCATGAATGGCTCATCATCCAGCGCTAGAATCCTGACCGCGGATTTCTGAAGCATGTCATCCTTCCTTTAATTCACACCGGGTAATAAAATAATTGATAGAGGTATGCCACTCAAGTCTAGAAGAGGCTCTCGGATGGATCATCTCCGATTGTAATCTCATCCCAAGAATGCGCAATATAAACAATACCGTCACGAACCAGGGGTACTACTAGCCTGCAGAAATACAAAGACCTCTATGATTTCACATGAATATTCGGCGCAGTCTTAAAGAACTATTGAGAAACACAAACGCGTATTAGTCCATCAAAGTAAGAACTTGTATTGTTTAACCGAGATTTTCCAATAGAACTCAATCTCTATTGGAAGCCATTAGAGAACCATCATGATTTCATTGAAGTTTAGGCTTATTTTGAGTAGCGTATAGCCTGTACTATTTAAGTGCAGAGGAAATCAGGGGTTTTGACCTTCGTTTTAGCGACAAAGAGATCACTGCTTGGGGTGGCATGGCCATCATGAAACGGATGCTCGACCACTTGGGATTTGATGCTGCACTCACGGCTGCTGGACTGCCACAACCGAGG